>Ga0209281_1000291_pt1 | contig 91918 bp, 87 predicted proteins | sample MedtruBG_FD_187514 | JGI IMG/M metagenome (GOLD analysis project Ga0209281, IMG submission 187514) | Root nodule microbial communities of legume samples collected from California, USA - Medicago truncatula BG (SPAdes) (version 2) | ecosystem: Host-associated > Plants > Roots > Nodule | place...
TCCGGAGGAAGGAAACAATAAGAACAGCATGTGGGCGTTATTCATGATAAGAAATGTGAAAAAACAAAGACCTGTCAATCTGGATCTCAAAACGATCCGGTTCCCTGTAACAGCAATAGCGTCCATTTTGCACCGTGTGTCGGGTGTGATTACGTTTGTGGCGGTCGGTATTCTGCTGTGGCTGCTGGGAACCAGCCTCTCATCTCCTGAAGGATTCCTCCAGGCCTCAGCCATTATGAACAGCTTCTTCGTGAAATTTATCATGTGGGGCATTCTGACCGCGCTGGCGTACCACGTCGTTGTGGGCGTTCGCCATATGCTGATGGACTTTGGCTACCTCGAAGAGACCTTCGAAGCCGGGAAACGCTCCGCTAACATTTCATTTGTGATTACTGTCGTGCTTTCACTTCTCGCAGGAGTTCTCGTATGGTAAGCAACGCCTCCGCATTAGGACGCAACGGCGTACATGACTTCATTCTGGTCCGCGCTACTGCCATCGTCCTCACGCTTTACATCATCTATATGATCGGTTTCTTCGCGACCAGCGGCACGCTGACGTGGGAGATCTGGAGTGGATTCTTCGGATCGGCCTTCACCAAAGTGTTCACCCTGCTGGCGCTGTTCTCCATCCTTATCCATGCGTGGATTGGCATGTGGCAGGTGTTGACCGATTACGTTAAACCGCTGGCAATTCGCCTTCCGCTGCAGCTGATCGTTGTTGTTGCGCTGGTGGTTTACGTTATTTATGGATTCGTTGTGGTGTGGGGTGTGTAATGAAACTGCCAGTCAGAGAATTTGATGCTGTCGTGATTGGTGCTGGTGGCGCAGGTATGCGCGCCGCACTGCAAATTTCCCAGAGCGGCCAGACCTGTGCGCTGCTCTCTAAAGTGTTCCCAACCCGTTCCCACACCGTGTCTGCGCAGGGCGGTATCACCGTCGCGCTGGGTAATACCCATGAAGACAACTGGGAATGGCACATGTACGACACGGTAAAAGGTTCCGATTACATCGGTGACCAGGACGCCATCGAATATATGTGTAAAACCGGCCCGGAAGCGATTCTGGAGCTGGACCACATGGGTCTGCCGTTCTCCCGTCTGGAAAACGGCACCATCTATCAGCGTCCGTTTGGCGGCCAGTCGAAAGATTTCGGCGGCGAACAGGCTGCACGTACCGCGGCAGCGGCCGACCGTACCGGCCACGCGCTGCTGCACACGCTGTATCAGCAGAACCTGAAAAACCACACCACCATCTTCTCCGAGTGGTACGCGCTGGATCTGGTGAAAAACGCCGATGGCGCCGTCGTCGGCTGTACCGCGCTGTGCATCGAAACCGGTGAAGTGGTCTACTTCAAAGCCCGCGCGACCGTGCTGGCAACGGGCGGTGCAGGCCGTATTTATCAGTCCACCACCAACGCCCACATCAACACCGGTGACGGCGTCGGTATGGCTATCCGCGCGGGCGTGCCGGTGCAGGATATGGAGATGTGGCAGTTCCACCCAACCGGTATCGCCGGTGCAGGCGTTCTGGTCACGGAAGGCTGCCGCGGTGAAGGCGGTTATCTGCTGAACAAACACGGCGAGCGCTTTATGGAGCGTTATGCCCCGAATGCGAAAGACCTGGCGGGTCGTGACGTGGTGGCGCGTTCCATCATGATCGAAATCCGTGAAGGCCGCGGCTGCGATGGCCCATGGGGTCCACACGCGAAGCTGAAGCTTGACCATCTGGGTAAAGAGGTTCTGGAATCCCGACTGCCGGGCATCCTGGAGCTGTCCCGCACCTTCGCCCACGTCGACCCGGTGAAAGAGCCGATTCCGGTTATCCCAACCTGCCACTACATGATGGGCGGTATTCCGACCAAAGTGACCGGTCAGGCGCTGACCGTGAACGAGCAGGGCGAAGACGTGGTCATTCCTGGCCTGTTCGCGGTTGGCGAAATCGCCTGCGTATCGGTACACGGCGCAAACCGTCTGGGCGGCAACTCCCTGCTGGACCTGGTGGTGTTTGGTCGTGCGGTGGGTCTGCATCTGCAGGAATCCATTGCCGAGCAGGGCGACCTGCGCGACGCAACCGATGCTGAAATCGATGCTTCCCTTGAGCGCCTCAACCGCTGGAACGGTAACCGCAACGGTGAAGATCCGGTGGAAATCCGCAAAGCGCTGCAGGAATGTATGCAGCACAACTTCTCGGTCTTCCGTGAGGGTGACGCGATGGCCAAAGGGCTTGAGCAGCTGAAAGCGATCCGCGAGCGTCTGAAAAATGCCCGTCTGGACGACACTTCCAGCGAGTTCAACACCCAGCGCGTTGAGTGTCTGGAGCTGGATAACCTGATGGAAACCGCCTACGCCACTGCGGTGTCGGCAAACTTCCGCACCGAGAGCCGTGGCGCACATAGCCGCTTCGACTACCCGGATCGTGATGACGAAAACTGGCTGTGCCATTCCCTGTATCTGCCAGAGTCGGAGTCCATGACGCGTCGTAGCGTCAACATGGAACCGAAACTGCGTCCGGCGTTCCCGCCGAAGATTCGTACTTATTAATGCGGAGACAGGACAATGAAACTCGAATTCTCAGTTTATCGTTATAACCCGGACGTAGACGACGCGCCGCGTATGCAGGATTACACCCTGGAAGCGGAAGAAGGTCGTGACATGATGCTGCTGGATGCACTGATGCAGCTGAAGGAAAAGGATCCAAGCCTGTCGTTCCGTCGTTCCTGCCGCGAGGGCGTTTGTGGCTCTGACGGCCTGAACATGAACGGCAAAAACGGCCTGGCCTGTATCACGCCAATCTCGGCGCTCGGCAACGGCAAACAGAAGATAGTCATCCGTCCTCTGCCCGGCCTGCCGGTGATCCGCGATTTGGTGGTGGACATGGGGCAATTCTATACTCAATATGAGAAGATTAAGCCTTACTTGTTGAATAATGGGCAAAATCCACCCGCTCGCGAGCATTTACAGTCGCCGGAGCAGCGTGAAAAACTGGATGGTCTGTACGAGTGTATTCTTTGCGCCTGCTGCTCGACCTCCTGCCCATCGTTCTGGTGGAACCCGGACAAGTTTATCGGCCCAGCCGGCCTGCTGGCGGCGTATCGTTTCCTGATCGACAGCCGCGACACCGAAACGGACGCGCGTCTGGACGGCCTGAGCGATGCTTTCAGCGTATTCCGCTGTCACAGCATTATGAACTGCGTCAGTGTTTGTCCTAAGGGGCTGAACCCGACGAAAGCTATCGGCCATATCAAGTCGATGCTGTTGCAGAAAAGCGCTTAAGTAATAAGAGGGGAGTGCTGTTCCCCTCGCCCTGACCCTCTCCCCACAGGGGAGAGGGAACGGATTGCAGGAAATCTTTAAAAACTGCCCTACAAATCTTGTATAGAGACAGTTTTTAAAGGTTCCTTCGCGGGCCGCCCTCCACGGCAACAGGCTCGAAGAAAGTGAACCCTGGAACGTATACCTGTATACCCTACGGTGTGCGTTATAGTTATCCACGGCGAAATAAGCATAAATTTGCTTAAGGGATCACGATGCAGAACGGCGCGATGAAGCCCTGGCTGGACTCTTCCTGGCTGGCGGGCGCAAACCAGTCCTACATAGAGCAGCTCTATGAAGACTTCTTAACCGATCCTGACTCTGTTGATGCGCACTGGCGCAGCATGTTCCAGCAGTTAGCTGGCACCGGAGCGAGACCGGATCAATTCCATTCAAAAACGCGTGATTATTTCCGTCGTCTGGCGAAGGATGCCTCACGTTACTCCACCGCAATCACCGATCCTGACACTGACGTTAAGCAAGTTAAGGTTCTGCAGCTGATCAACGCCTGGCGTTTCCGCGGGCATCAGGCAGCAAACCTCGATCCGCTTGGCCTGTGGAAGCAAGAATCCGTTCCCGATCTGGATCCGGCTTTCCACAACCTGACGGATGAGGATCTGCAGCAGAGCTTTAACGTGGGGTCTTTTGCCGGCGGCAAAGAAACCATGAAGCTTGCGGATCTGATTGACGCTCTGCAACAAACCTACGGCGGCTCTATTGGCGCCGAGTACATGCACATTACCAACACAGAAGAAAAACGCTGGATCCAGCAGCGCATTGAATCTGTGGTGGGCCAGTCAACCTTTACGCCGGAAGAGAAAAAACGCTTCCTGAGCGAGTTGACTGCAGCAGAAGGTCTGGAACGTTACCTGGGTGCCAAATTCCCCGGGGCGAAGCGCTTCTCGCTGGAAGGCGGCGACGCGCTGGTTCCGATGCTCAAAGAGATGATTCGCCATGCTGGTAAGAGCGGCACGCGCGAAGTGGTGCTGGGTATGGCGCACCGCGGTCGTCTTAACGTGCTGATCAACGTTCTGGGTAAAAAACCGCAGGATCTGTTCGACGAATTTGCCGGTAAACATAAAGAGCACCTCGGCACCGGTGACGTGAAGTACCACATGGGCTTCTCTTCCGACGTGGAAACCGAAGGCGGCCTGGTTCACCTGGCGCTGGCGTTTAACCCGTCTCACCTTGAAATCGTTAGCCCGGTGGTTATCGGTTCCGTGCGTGCGCGCCTGGATCGTCTGGATAAGCCAGGCAGCAATCAGGTTCTGCCGATCACCATCCACGGTGATGCCGCCGTAGCCGGGCAGGGCGTGGTTCAGGAAACCCTGAACATGTCTAAAGCGCGTGGCTACGAAGTGGGCGGTACCGTACGTATCGTTATCAACAACCAGATTGGTTTCACCACCTCTAACCCGCTGGATGCTCGCTCCACGCCGTACTGTACCGATATCGGTAAGATGGTGATGGCGCCAATTTTCCACGTGAATGCGGACGACCCGGAAGCGGTTGCCTTCGTGACTCGTCTGGCGCTGGATTTCCGTAATACCTTCAAACGCGACGTGTTTATCGACCTGGTTTGCTACCGTCGCCACGGTCATAACGAAGCTGATGAGCCAAGCGCAACTCAGCCTGTGATGTACCAGAAAATCAAAAAACATCCGACCCCACGTAAGATTTACGCCGACAAGCTGGAGCAGGACAAGCTGGCCACGCTGGAAGATGCTACCGAAATGGTGAATCTGTACCGCGATGCGCTGGATGCCGGTGAATGCGTCGTCAACGAATGGCGTCCGATGAACATGCACTCCTTTACCTGGTCGCCGTACCTCAACCACGAGTGGGACGAAAGCTACCCGAACAAGGTTGAGATGAAGCGCGTGCAGGAACTGGCTAAGCGCATCAGCACCGTGCCGGAAGCCGTAGAGATGCAGTCTCGCGTGGCTAAAATTTACGGCGATCGTCAGGAAATGGCGAACGGTAACAAGCTGTTCGACTGGGGCGCAGCGGAGAACCTGGCTTACGCCACGCTGGTAGACGAGGGCGTGTCCGTCCGTCTGTCCGGTGAAGATGCGGGGCGCGGTACCTTCTTCCACCGTCATGCGGTTATCCATAACCAGAGCAACGGTTCTACCTATACGCCGCTGGCGCACGTGCATAACAGCCAGGGCATCTTCAAAGTCTGGGATTCCGTACTGTCTGAAGAAGCGGTGTTGGCCTTTGAATACGGTTACGCCACGGCAGAACCACGTACGCTGACCATTTGGGAAGCCCAGTTCGGCGACTTCGCTAACGGTGCTCAGGTCGTGATTGACCAGTTCATCAGCTCCGGCGAGCAGAAATGGGGCCGTATGTGTGGCCTGGTGATGCTGCTGCCGCACGGCTATGAAGGTCAGGGTCCGGAGCACTCCTCCGCGCGTCTGGAGCGTTACCTCCAGCTGTGCGCCGAGCAGAACATGCAGGTTTGTGTCCCGTCTACGCCGGCTCAGGTTTATCACATGCTGCGTCGTCAGGCGCTGCGCGGGATGCGCCGTCCGCTGGTAGTGATGTCACCGAAATCTCTGCTGCGCCATCCGCTGGCGGTTTCCAGCCTCGACGAACTGGCCAACGGCACTTTCCAGCCGGCAATTGGTGAGATTGACGAACTGGATCCTAAAGGCGTGAAGCGTGTAGTACTGTGTTCCGGTAAGGTTTACTACGACCTGCTTGAGCAGCGTCGTAAAAACGACCAGAAGGATGTGGCGATTGTGCGTATCGAGCAGCTCTATCCGTTCCCGCATCAGGCGGTACAGGAAGCGCTGAAACCGTTCGCTCACGTGCATGATTTTGTCTGGTGCCAGGAAGAGCCGCTGAACCAGGGCGCCTGGTACTGCAGCCAACACCACCTCCGCGAAGTGATTCCGTTTGGGTCTGCCCTGCGTTATGCAGGTCGCCCGGCCTCCGCCTCTCCGGCGGTAGGGTATATGTCCGTTCACCAGAAGCAGCAGCAAGATCTGGTTAATGACGCGCTGAACGTCGAATAAATTAAAGGATAAATAATGAGTAGCGTAGATATTCTAGTTCCTGACCTGCCTGAGTCCGTAGCCGACGCGACAGTGGCAACCTGGCATAAAAAACCGGGCGACAGCGTCAAACGTGACGAAGTGCTGGTTGAAATCGAAACTGACAAAGTGGTGCTGGAAGTCCCGGCCTCTGCGGACGGCATTCTTGATGCGGTACTGGAAGACGAAGGCACGACCGTGACTTCTCGTCAGATTCTGGGTCGCCTGCGTGAAGGCAACAGCGGCGGGAAAGAAACCTCCGTCAAGTCTGACAGCAAAGAGTCTACCCCGGCTCAGCGTCAGCAGGCTTCCCTGGAAGAGCAGAATAACGATGCCCTCAGCCCGGCTATCCGCCGTCTAATCGCAGAAAATGACCTCGACGCCAGCGCTATCAAAGGCAGCGGCGTGGGTGGCCGTATCACTCGCGAAGACGTTGAAAAACACCTGAGCGAAGCAAAAACGAAACAGCCTGCACAGGCGAAAGCCGCAGAGGCTTCTCAGGCGCCGGTTGCTCCACTGGCTGGCCGCAGCGAAAAACGCGTGCCGATGACCCGCCTGCGTAAGCGCGTGGCCGAGCGTCTGCTGGAAGCGAAAAACTCCACCGCCATGCTCACAACCTTCAACGAAGTGAACATGAAGCCAATCATGGAACTGCGTAAGCAGTACGGTGAAGCGTTTGAAAAACGTCACGGCGTGCGTCTGGGCTTCATGTCCTTCTATATTAAAGCCGTGGTTGAAGCGCTGAAACGCTATCCGGAAGTGAACGCTTCCATCGACGGTGAAGACGTGGTTTACCACAACTACTTCGACGTTAGCATCGCGGTTTCTACCCCGCGTGGTCTGGTGACTCCAGTGCTGAAAGATGTTGATACCCTGGGTATGGCTGACATCGAAAAACGCATCAAAGAACTGGCGGTGAAAGGCCGTGACGGCAAGCTGACCGTAGAAGAGCTGACCGGCGGTAACTTCACCATCACCAACGGCGGCGTCTTCGGTTCCCTGATGTCTACGCCAATCATCAACCCACCGCAGAGCGCGATTCTGGGCATGCACGCCATCAAAGACCGCCCAATGGCGGTTGACGGTAAAGTAGAGATCCTGCCGATGATGTATCTGGCGCTCTCTTACGATCACCGTCTGATCGATGGCCGCGAGTCCGTGGGTTACCTGGTCGCTATTAAAGAGCTGCTGGAAGATCCAACTCGTCTGCTACTGGACGTGTAGTCAAATAAGACTCTGGCGGGTGCTTTGACACCCGCCCCTACAACCAAATCTAACCTTACCCCGAGCGTTAATGCTCTTTATCTGGATGGATAGAACTCATGAACTTACACGAATATCAGGCGAAACAGTTGTTTGCTCGGTATGGTTTACCGGCACCCGTCGGTTACGCCTGCACCACACCGCGTGAAGCGGAAGAAGCCGCCTCTAAAATTGGCGCGGGTCCTTGGGTGGTGAAATGTCAGGTTCATGCCGGTGGCCGCGGTAAAGCGGGCGGTGTGAAAGTGGTTAACAGCAAAGAAGATATTCGCGCTTTCGCTGAGCACTGGCTGGGCAAACGCCTGGTAACTTATCAAACGGATGCAAACGGCCAGCCGGTTCACCAGATTCTGGTTGAAGCTGCGACCGACATCGACAAAGAGCTCTACCTGGGCGCGGTTGTTGACCGTAGCTCTCGCCGCGTAGTCTTCATGGCTTCCACCGAAGGCGGCGTGGAAATCGAAAAAGTGGCGGAAGAAACCCCGCATCTGATCCACAAAGTAGCGCTGGACCCGCTGGCTGGACCAATGCCTTACCAGGGTCGTGAGCTGGCGTTCAAACTGGGTCTGGAAGGTAAACAGGTTCAGCAGTTCACTAAGATCTTTATGGGGCTGGCGGCGATTTTCCTCGAGCGCGATCTGGCGCTGATCGAAATCAACCCGCTGGTTATCACTAAGCAGGGCGACCTGATCTGCCTCGACGGCAAACTGGGCGCTGACGGCAACGCGCTGTTCCGCCAGCCGGATCTGCGTGAAATGCGCGACCAGTCTCAGGAAGACCCGCGTGAAGCTCAGGCTGCACAGTGGGAACTGAACTACGTTGCGCTGGACGGCAACATCGGCTGTATGGTTAACGGTGCGGGCCTGGCAATGGGCACCATGGACATCGTTAAGCTGCACGGCGGTGAGCCGGCTAACTTCCTTGACGTGGGCGGCGGTGCGACCAAAGAGCGCGTGACCGAAGCCTTCAAAATCATCCTGTCAGACGACAAAGTGAAAGCCGTTCTGGTGAACATCTTCGGCGGTATCGTACGCTGCGACCTGATTGCCGACGGCATCATCGGCGCGGTAGCCGAAGTGGGCGTTAACGTGCCGGTTGTGGTACGTCTGGAAGGTAACAACGCCGAACTGGGCGCGAAAAAGCTGGCGGATAGCGGCCTGAACATCATTGCAGCGAAAAGTCTGACGGACGCAGCACAGCAGGTTGTTGCTGCCGTGGAGGGGAAATAATGTCCATTTTGATCGATAAAAACACCAAGGTAATTTGCCAGGGCTTTACCGGCAGCCAGGGGACTTTCCACTCCGAACAGGCGATTGCCTACGGGACGCAAATGGTTGGCGGCGTGACGCCAGGCAAAGGCGGCACTGAGCACCTGGGCCTGCCGGTATTCAATACCGTGCGTGAAGCCGTAGACGCGACCGGCGCGACCGCTTCCGTTATCTATGTTCCAGCCCCGTTCTGCAAAGACTCCATCCTGGAAGCGATTGATGCAGGCATCAAGCTGATTATCACCATCACCGAAGGTATCCCTACGCTGGATATGCTGACCGTGAAGGTTGCGCTGGATGAAGCAGGCGTGCGCATGATCGGGCCTAACTGCCCGGGCGTTATCACCCCAGGCGAATGTAAAATCGGCATCATGCCGGGCCACATTCACCTGCCGGGCAAAGTGGGCATCGTTTCCCGTTCCGGGACGCTGACCTATGAAGCCGTTAAGCAGACTACCGACATCGGCCTCGGCCAGTCGACCTGCGTCGGCATCGGCGGTGACCCGATTCCTGGCTCCAACTTCATTGATATCCTGAAGATGTTCGAGGAAGATCCGAAAACCGAAGCCATCGTGATGATCGGTGAAATCGGCGGGAGCGCAGAAGAAGAAGCGGCGGCTTATATTAAAGAGCACGTGACCAAACCTGTTGTGGGCTACATTGCCGGCGTAACCGCGCCAAAAGGCAAGCGTATGGGCCATGCTGGCGCCATCATCGCGGGCGGGAAGGGGACTGCGGATGAGAAATTCGCTGCTCTGGAAGCCGCTGGGGTGAAAACCGTTCGCAGCCTCGCCGACATTGGCGACGCGCTGAAAGCTATTCTGCCGCAGTAAGCAGATGCCCCCGTGTAAGCGGGGGAAACAGTAATAATAAGTGTTCGACATGGTTGGCCACCCTGGGTGGCCTTTTTTTATGTTTGCTTCTTCAGGCCTTTGGTTCGTCCCCCGCTGAGCTGTGCTTTTCCTCTCTTGTATTTTTTTCCTGAATAATTTCATTAAGCGATATTTTCACGCTGTAACCTTATAAAAAATAATGATTTGTTAATTTGATTCATATTAAAGGTGAATTATTTGTGAATAATAAAAGGAAGGCATCAAAATCATGAAAGAACAGGCGTCATTATTATTGTAAAGATGATGCGGCAGACGGGGGGACAATTTAAGGAAAGCCTTTAGATATCCGCTTAATGTTGAGAATACGGCGCATGTAATTAACCTAAAGCGAAGCGCTAAAACATATCGTTAACAACAATTTCACGATTAATTCTCCATTGAAAAATAATTAACATTACCGGTGTAAATTGTTTTGGATCAATGTTTAAAGCTGGCATTACGGGATATAAAGGGGCAAAATTGCTGTAGATCAAACTGGCCGAGTCACGGTGTTTTAGCTATAAATTGATCGCCGTCGTAAAACGTAAAAAACATTAAGCAAAGACCTGTTTATTGTAAGGGAATTGCAGGGTAATATAATTACGGGTTATTTTTGATTTTATTAACGTGTTTGTAACCTTTCACCTTTTGATTTCACATTTGAATAAAGTGGGCGATAAAAAGGGGTCTGGAAGCGAATGTATTTGTATTAGGGCATGCTTGTGGCAAACCTCCCGGTGAACCACAGTCGAAGTCTTCATGCGAAGAGCAAGGAGTCAAGATGTTTGATATTGTCGAACTGTCGCGCTTACAGTTTGCCTTGACCGCGATGTACCACTTCCTGTTTGTGCCATTAACGCTCGGTATGGCGTTTTTGCTGGCCATCATGGAAACGGTCTACGTTCTGTCAGGTAAGCAGATTTATAAAGATATGACCAAATTCTGGGGCAAGTTGTTTGCAATCAACTTTGCGCTGGGGGTGGCAACCGGTTTAACCATGGAGTTCCAGTTCGGGACTAACTGGTCTTACTATTCTCACTACGTCGGGGATATCTTCGGTGCGCCGCTGGCTATCGAAGGCCTGATGGCATTCTTCCTCGAATCCACCTTCGTTGGTCTGTTCTTCTTTGGCTGGGATCGTCTCGGCAAAGTTCAGCACATGGCCGTCACCTGGCTGGTGGCGCTGGGCTCTAACCTCTCCGCACTGTGGATTCTGGTCGCCAACGGCTGGATGCAAAACCCTATCGCTTCCGACTTCAACTTCGAAACGATGCGTATGGAAATGGTCAGCTTCTCCGAGCTGGTCCTGAACCCGGTTGCGCAGGTTAAATTTGTTCATACCGTGGCATCCGGCTACGTGTGTGGCGCGATGTTTGTGCTCGGTATCAGCTCTTACTACATGCTGAAAGGCCGTGACTTCGCGTTTGCGAAGCGCTCCTTCGCCATCGCGGCGAGCTTCGGTATGGCCGCCATTCTCTCCGTTATCGTGCTGGGTGATGAGTCCGGTTATGAAATGGGTGACGTGCAGAAAACCAAACTGGCCGCAATTGAAGCCGAATGGGAAACCCAGCCCGCGCCGGCTGCCTTTACCCTGTTTGGTATTCCTGACCAGGATAAACAAGAAAACCGCTTTGCTATCCAGATCCCTTACGCGCTGGGGCTTATCGCTACCCGCTCCGTTGATAAGCAGGTTACCGGCCTGAAAGAGCTGATGGTGCAGCACGAAGAACGTATCCGTAACGGGATGAAGGCGTACAGCCTGCTCGAGCAGCTGCGTAAAGGCTCTGCCGATCAAAGCGTGCGTGATGACTTCAACCATGTGAAGAAAGACCTTGGCTATGGCCTGCTGCTGAAGCGCTACACGGAAAACGTCACCGACGCGACCGAAGAGCAGATTCAGAAAGCGACCAAGGACTCTATTCCTCGCGTGGCACCGCTGTACTTCGCGTTCCGTATCATGGTGGGCTGTGGCTTCCTGATGCTGTTCATTATTGCTGCCTCCTTCTGGACCGTAACCCGCAACGCCATCGGTTCGAAAAAATGGCTGCTGCGCGCCGCGCTGTACGGTATTCCGCTGCCGTGGATCGCTATCGAGTCCGGCTGGTTTGTGGCTGAATACGGCCGTCAGCCGTGGGCGGTAGGTGAGGTTCTGCCGACGGCAGTGGCCAACTCTTCGCTAAGCGTGGGTGACCTGCTGTTCTCCATGATACTGATTTGCGGCCTTTACACGCTGTTTATGGTGGCGGAGCTGTTCCTGATGTTCAAATTTGCTCGCCTTGGGCCGAGCAGTCTGAAAACAGGACGCTATCACTTTGAGCAGTCCAACGTGGCTTCTCAGCCGGCACGCTAAGACAGGAGTCGTCAAATGATTGATTATGAAGTATTGCGTTTTATCTGGTGGCTGCTGGTCGGCGTCCTGCTGATTGGCTTCGCCGTCACCGACGGCTTCGACATGGGCGTGGGCATGCTGTCACGCGTGATTGGTCGTACCGACGTTGAGCGCCGCATTATGGTGAACTCCATTGCGCCACACTGGGACGGTAACCAGGTCTGGTTGATCACCGCCGGTGGTGCGTTATTTGCCGCCTGGCCAATGGTCTATGCCGCAGCCTTCTCCGGCTTTTACGTGGCGATGATTCTGGTGCTGGCTTCTTTGTTCTTCCGCCCGGTAGGTTTCGACTACCGTTCGAAGATTGAAGATACCCGCTGGCGTAACATGTGGGACTGGGGCATTTTCATCGGGAGCTTTGTGCCGCCGCTGGTCATTGGCGTGGCGTTCGGCAACCTCTTGCAGGGCGTGCCGTTCCACGTAGATGAATATCTGCGTCTCTACTACACCGGTAACTTCTTCCAGTTGCTGAATCCGTTTGGCCTGCTGGCCGGCGTTGTCAGCGTGTCGATGATTGTTGCTCAGGGTGCAACCTACCTGCAGATGCGTACCGTCGGTGAGTTACATCTGCGTGCTAAAGCGGCGGCTCAGATTGCCGCGCTGGTAATGATGGTTTGCTTCGCACTGGCAGGCGTTTGGGTGGTTTACGGCATCGATGGATACGTTGTGACCTCCGTATTGGATCATCATGCTGCCTCTAACCCGCTGACTAAAGAAGTCGCGCGTCAGGCCGGTGCCTGGATGGTTAACTTCAACAATATGCCAGGCCTGTGGGCAATTCCTGCGCTGGGCGTTGTGTTGCCGCTGCTGACCATTCTGATGTCTCGTCTGGAGAAGGGCGCTCTGGCGTTCATCTTCTCCTCACTGACGCTGGCCTGTGTGATCCTGACCGCCGGTATTGCTATGTTCCCGTTCGTGATGCCTTCCAGCACCATGATGAACGCTAGCCTGACCATGTGGGATGCGACATCCAGCCAGCTGACGCTGAATGTGATGACCTATGTTGCTATCGTGTTCGTACCCATCATTCTTCTCTACACCACCTGGTGTTACTGGAAAATGTTCGGTCGTATCACCAAAGAGCACATCGAAAGCAACTCCACCTCTCTGTACTAATAAGGAGCTGATTATGTGGTATTTTGCATGGATTCTGGGCACGCTTCTCGCGTGTGCATTCGGGATTATTACCGCGCTGGCTCTCGAGCACGTTGAGGCGAGCAAAGCCGGAAAAGAAGAGCACTGATGGAATACGTTATCGCGAAACTATACGCGGTAATGGACAAGAGCCCCTTGCGGGCTCTTTCCTTAGTGATGGCGCTGGTGCTGGCAGGGTGCATTTTTTGGGACCCGTCTCGTTTCGCCGCGAAAACGAGTGAGCTGGAGATTTGGCACGGCTTCCTGCTGATGTGGGGCGTTTGTGCCGGGATCGTTCACGGCGTGGGCTTCCGCCCAACCAAAGTACTTTGGCAGGGTATTTTCTGCCCGCTGATTGCCGATTTAGTGCTCATCGCTGGACTGCTATTTTTCTTCTTCTGAATGCCGTCGCGCATTCCCCCGCACGATGCAGAAATTATGGGCTTTAACAAGCCCATAAAAATTTACTTAACGTTTAAAACAATCCATTCCAAACCCTCATTCTCTTGCGTATAGTAAGCAGCGTTAAATTGTATTACCGGGATGTAAAGTGAGTACAACGCTGTTTCGATGGCCGGTTCGTGTTTACTACGAAGACACAGACGCCGGGGGTATGGTTTACCATGCCAGTTATGTTGCTTTTTACGAAAGAGCACGCACAGAGATGCTGCGCCAGCACAACTTTAACCAGCATTCCTTGTTGGCGGAGCGTGTCGCCTTTGTCGTACGCAGGATGACCGTTGATTATCTTGCGCCTGCCCGACTCGACGATTTACTCGAAATCCAAAGTGAAATTACATCGATGCGCGGCACTTCTATGGTGTTTACGCAGCGAATAGTCAACGCTGAAAATCAGTTACTGAACCAAGCTGAAGTGCTGATTGTTTGTGTTGATCCACACCTTATGAAGCCTCGTGCGCTTCCCAAGTCTATTGTCGCGGAGTTCAAGCAGTGACTGACATGAATATCCTTGATTTGTTCCTGAAGGCTAGCCTTCTGGTCAAATTTATCATGTTGATTTTGATTGGTTTTTCCATCGCATCATGGGCAATCATCATTCAGCGAACGCGTATCCTTAATGCTGCCAGCCGTGAAGCTGAGGCGTTTGAAGACAAGTTCTGGTCCGGGATCGAACTGTCTCGCCTGTATCAGGAAAGCCAGGGCCGTCGCGAAAGCCTGAGCGGTTCTGAGCAAATTTTCTATTCCGGTTTTAAAGAGTTCGCGCGTCTGCATCGCGCAAACACCCACGCGCCAGAAGCCGTGGTTGAGGGGGCATCCCGTGCGATGCGTATCTCGATGAGCCGCGAGCTGGAAACGCTGGAAACCCATATTCCTTTCCTTGGCACCGTTGGTTCCATCAGCCCGTACATCGGTCTGTTTGGTACGGTGTGGGGGATCATGCATGCGTTTATCGCCCTCGGTGCGGTGAAGCAGGCAACGCTGCAAATGGTTGCGCCGGGTATTGCTGAAGCGCTGATTGCGACTGCGATTGGTCTGTTTGCCGCTATTCCGGCCGTTATGGCGTACAACCGCCTCAACCAACGCGTGAACAAACTGGAATTGAATTACGACAACTTCATGGAAGAGTTCACGGCTATCCTGCACCGTCAGGCTTTTACCAGCAGCGAAAAGCAGTAACAAGGGGTAAGTCATGGCCAGACGCGGACGTGGTCGTCGTGAGCTGAAGTCAGAAATTAACATCGTTCCATTGCTGGACGTGCTGTTGGTGCTGCTGCTGATCTTTATGGCAACGGCGCCGATCATCACCCAGAGCGTCGAGGTGGATCTGCCGGATGCGACAGATTCCCAGACCGTCAGCAGTAACGATGAGCCGCCGGTCATTATCGAAGTGTCCGGGGTAGGGCAGTACAGCGTAGTGGTTGAAAAAGATCGTATGGATCAGCTGCCGTCAGAGCAGGTTGTTGCGGAAGCGCAGCGCCGCCTGCAGGCAAATCCTAAAACGGTCTTTTTGATCGGCGGTGCAAAAGATGTTCCGTATGATGAGATCATCAAGGCGCTGAATCTGTTGCATCAGGCGGGCGTGAAGTCCGTCGGTTTGATGACACAGCCAATCTGATCCATTTCGCTTAAAACGTTTGGGAACCGAGAGTGTCAAAGGCAACCGAAGAGAACGCTAAATTAAAACGAGCGATCGTCGTTTCAGTGGTGCTGCACATCATTTTGATTGGCATCCTGATCTGGAGCTCGTTTGATGAGCACATTGATGCATCCGCGGGCGGTGGCGGTGGTTCTTCTATTGACGCGGTGATGGTTGACCCGGGTGCGGTAGTGGATAACTACAATCGCCAACAGCAGCAGCAGGCAAGCAGCAAACGTGCCGCCGAGCAGCGTGAAAAACAGGCGCAGCAGCAGGCAGAAGAGCTTCAGCAAAAACAGGCGGCAGAGCAACAGCGCCTGAAAGAGCTGGAGAAAGAGCGTTTAGCGGCTCAGGAGCAGGCAAAAGCGCAGGCCGAGCAGCAGAAGCAGGCTGAAGCGGCCGCGAAGCAGGCTCAGGAACAGCAGAAACAGGCTGAGACCGCTGCCGCTGCTGCGAAAGCAAAAGCCGATGCGCAGGCGAAAGCTCAGGCTGATGCCCAGGCGAAGGCTGCGGAAGAAGCGGCGAAGAAAGCCGCGGCGGACGCTCAGAAGAAAGCGACTGAAGAAGCGGCTAAGAAAGCGGCTGACGCAGAGAAAAAAGCGGCCGCAGACGCTGCCGCAGCAGCGAAGAAAGCTCAGCAGGATGCTGAGAAAAAAGCTGCAGATGCTGCCGCTAAGAAAGCTGCGCAGGATGCCGAGAAGAAAGCTGCCGCAGAGGCCGCGAAAGAGGCTGCTGCCGAAAAAGCGGAAGCGGCTAAACAGGCTGCTGCCGAAAAAGCAGCGGCTGAAAAGGCTGCCGAGAAGGCCGCCGCTGATAAAGCTGCCGCCGCGAAAGCCGCAGCAGACAAGAAAGCGGCTGCTGACGCGAAGAAAAAGGCGGCTGCTGAGAAAGCCGCTTCTGACAAAGCCGCAGCGCAGGGCGTTGACGACTTATTCGGTGATTTAAGCTCAGGTAAGAATGCACCGAAAACGGGCGGTGGGGCGAAAGGTAATGCCGCAGCCGCCGCCGGAAAAGGGAATAATAAAAACAACGGCGCAAGCGGCGCAGAGATCAACGGCTACGCAGGTCAGATAAAGGCAGCGATCGAGAGCAAGTTCTATAACGATCCTTCGTTTGCCGGTAAGACCTGTTCACTGCGGATCAAGCTGGCGCCGGACGGCCTTCTGCTTGATATCAAGCCAGAAGGTGGCGATGCGGCACTTTGCCAGGCTGCCGTTGCGGCAGCGCGTCTGGCGAAGATTCCTAAGCCGCCAAGCGAAGCTGTTTATGAAGTCTTCAAGAACGCACCGATCGACTTTAAGCCTTAACGCGGTTTTCCCCGCCACAACGGGGAAAGCACACTAAGCTGAGTTACAGGGTTTTGGTAGTTTTGTGTATTTGGGTTTGTTAACATTCTGCTAAATTATCGTGGGCTTTCCGCCCGGATAAGGGAGATATGATGAAGCAGGCATTTCGTGTAGCGTTAAGTTTCTTAATGCTGTGGGCAGCGGTGCTGCACGCAGAAGTTCGTATCGAGATCACCCAGGGTGTCGACTCTGCTCGTCCAATTGGTGTGGTTCCGTTTACCTGGGCAGGCCCTGGCGCCGCGCCTGAAGATATTGGTGGCATTGTTGCTGCCGACCTGCGTAACAGCGGTAAATTCAATCCTCTCGACAGATCTCGCCTGCCTCAGCAGCCGGGTTCTGCTCAGGAAGTTCAGCCTGCAGCCTGGACCGCGCTCGGTATTGACGCCGTCGTGGTAGGTCAGGTTACGCCAAACGGCGACGGGAGTTACACCGTTGCTTACCAACTGGTCGACACCTCAGGTGCGCCGGGCACGGTGCTGGCCCAGAACTCCTACAAAGTGAACAAGCAGTGGCTGCGTTATGCAGGCCACACCGCCAGCGACGAAGTGTTTGAGAAGCTGACCGGGATTAAAGGCGCATTCCGTACCCGTATTGCTTACGTTGTACAGACCAATGGCGGCCAGTTCCCGTATGAGCTGCGTGTTTCTGATTACGATGGCTACAACCAGTTTGTGGTTCACCGTTCTCCGCAGCCGCTGATGTCTCCTGCATGGTCTCCGGACGGCAGCAAACTGGCTTATGTGACCTTCGAAAGCGGCCGTTCTGCGCTGGTTGTGCAGACGCTGGCTAACGGCGCAGTGCGTCAGATTGCTTCGTTCCCGCAGCACAACGGCGCACCGGCATTCTCTCCGGACGGTTCTAAGCTGGCGTTCGCGCTGTCTAAAACCGGTAGCCTGCAGCTGTACGTGATGGACCTGGGTTCTGGCCAGATTCGTCAGGTGACTGAAGGTCGCAGCAACAATACCGAACCAACCTGGTTCCCGGACAACCAAACCCTGGCCTATACCTCTGACCAGGCGGGTCGTCCACAGATTTATAAAGTCAGTATTAGTGGCGGTGCTCCGCAGCGTCTTTCCTGGGAAGGTGGTCAGAACCAGGATGCCGATGTCAGTGCCGATGGTAAAATTATGGTAATGGTCAGCTCCGCTAGCGGTCAGCAGCACATTGCCAAACAGGATCTGGTAGCGGGTGGCGTAACAACTTTATCGTCAACGTTCCTGGATGAAACGCCAAGTCTGGCACCTAACGGCACTATGGTAATCTACAGCTCTTCTCAGGGGATGGGATCCGTGCTGAATTTGGTTTCAACAGATGGGCGTTTCAAAGCGCGTCTTCCGGCAACTGATGGACAGGTCAAATTCCCTGCCTGGTCGCCGTATCTGTGATAACAATATTGATTATTAAAGGATCAAAGAAATGCAACTGAACAAAGTGCTGAAAGGGCTGATGATTGCTCTGCCGGTTATGGCTATCGCGGCGTGTTCTTCTAACAAGAGCGCCAACAATGGTCAGAGCGGTGAAGGTATGCTGGGTGCCGGCACTGGTATGGACGCTAACGGCCACGGCAACATGTCTTCTGAAGAGCAGGCTCGTCTGCAGATGCAACAGCTGCAGCAGAACAACATCGTTTATTTCGGTCTGGACAAATACGATGTTAGCTCTGAATTCGCTGCAATGCTGGATGCGCACGCTAACTTCCTGCGTAGCAACCCGTCTTACAAAGTGACCGTAGAAGGTCATGCGGATGAGCGCGGTACCCCAGAGTACAACATCGCCCTGGGCGAACGTCGTGCTAACGCCGTTAAAATGTACCTGCAAGGTAAAGGCGTTTCTGCAGACCAGATCTCCATCGTTTCTTACGGTAAAGAAAAACCTGCAGTACTGGGTCATGACGAAGCGGCATACGCTAAAAACCGTCGTGCCGTACTGGTTTACTAAGAGAATCGCATGAGCAGTAACTTCAGACATCACTTGTTGAGTCTGTCGTTACTGGTTGGCATAGCGGCCCCCTGGGCCGCTAATGCTCAGGCGCCAATCAGTAGTGTCGGCTCAGGCTCGGTCGAAGACCGTGTCACTCAACTCGAGCGTATTTCTAACGCTCACAGTCAGCTTTTGACCCAACTCCAGCAACAACTCTCCGATAACCAGAATGATATTGATTCCCTGCGCGGTCAGATTCAGGAAAACCAGTATCAGCTGAATCAGGTTGTGGAGCGTCAAAAGCAAATTTTGCTGCAGATGGATAGCCTTAGCGGCGCGGCTGCGGGAGCAGGGCAACAGCCTGCTGCCGGTGCCTCTCAGGGGGCGACCACGCCGGACGCAGGAGCCTCTAACGCGGCCCCTGCGGCTCCAGCGCAGGGCGGTGACGCAAACAGCGATTACAATGCAGCCATCGCGCTGGTGCAGGATAAATCGCGCCAGGACGATGCCATCAACGCCTTTCAGAGCTTTGTGAAGAAGTATCCGGATTCAACTTATCTGCCGAACGCCAACTATTGGCTCGGTCAGTTGAATTACAACAAAGGTAAAAAGGATGATGCGGCGTTTTATTTTGCCTCCGTGGTGAAAAATTACCCGAAATCACCGAAGGCTCCGGACGCCATGTTTAAGGTCGGCGTGATCATGCAGGACAAAGGCGACGTCGCAAAAGCGAAAGCCGTCTACCAGCAGGTCGTAAAACAGTATCCGGGAACCGACGGTGCAAAGCAGGCTCAAAAACGCCTGAACGCACAGTAATGCTTGCGGCCTGACCAGATATCGTCGTTTTTCTGGTCTTGCCGTGCGAAACGTAAGCAGTTGAACGATATGCGTCAAAATTATTGTTGCGTCAAAATCTTAAATCAGTAATATATGCCGCCGTTGCCAAGGGATACGAAACAAACCCAAAGTGACGCAAAAGTGGGTCGTTAGCTCAGTTGGTAGAGCAGTTGACTTTTAATCAATTGGTCGCAGGTTCGAATCCTGCACGACCCACCACTTTAAAGTAGATGCAGTAAAGAAGTTTGCAGTAACCGCACAGCGGGTCGTTAGCTCAGTTGGTAGAGCAGTTGACTTTTAATCAATTGGTCGCAGGTTCGAATCCTGCACGACCCACCACTTTAAAGTAGATGCAGTAAAGAAGTTTGCAGTAACCGCACAGCGGGTCGTTAGCTCAGTTGGTAGAGCAGTTGACTTTTAATCAATTGGTCGCAGGTTCGAATCCTGCACGACCCACCAATGTAGGAAGGCGCCCTAAAGGCGCCTTTTTGCTATCTGCGATTCGGGAAGGGTTCGAGCCTGCAGCAGGTTCGAGTTGAGCGAAAGCGAAACAACGTTGTGATAACAACGGCCCAGAGGGTGATAATCATCCTGCACGACCCACCAATGTAGAAAGGCGCCCTAAAGGCGCCTTTTTGCTATCTGCGATTTGAAAAATCACGCTTATCAAACACAGCCTTCCTCATTTTCTTTTTCTCTCACAGCACCAGGCAATTCCTCACGACATTTTGATTAAATTTCGCTATTTTGTTTAGCATATAAAACAGTGAATGCAGGTAATAGCGTAAATCACGCTTAATACGGCCTGTTATGTTAAGTCAGTAAAACGAGATTGCATGATGAGCGTAATATTTGATCCGGAAACGGCGATTTATCCATTTCCACCTAAACCAGCTCCGCTAAGCGGGGACGAAAAGCAGTTCTATCGTGAAAAAATTAAGCGCCTGCTCAAAGAGCGGAATGCGGTGATGGTGGCTCACTACTACACTGACCCGGAAATCCAGTCTCTCGCAGAAGAGACGGGCGGTTGTATCTCTGACTCGCTTGAGATGGCTCGCTTTGGCGCTAACCATCCAGCTTCTACGCTGCTGGTGGCGGGCGTTCGTTTTATGGGGGAAACGGCGAAAATCCTCAGCCCTGAGAAAACAATTTTGATGCCAACCCTCAATGCCGAGTGTTCATTGGATCTGGGCTGCCCGATTGAGGCATTCAACGCGTTCTGCGACCAGCACCCCGATCGTACCGTCGTCGTCTATGCTAATACCTCTGCGGCGGTAAAGGCCCGGGCCGACTGGGTGGTTACGTCCAGTATTGCCGTTGAGCTGATTGAACATCTGGATAGTCTGGGAGAAAAAATTATCTGGGCGCCCGATCGCCATCTTGGCGGCTACGTTCAAAAGCAGACCGGGGCTGATGTGCTGTGCTGGCAGGGGGCCTGTATTGTTCATGATGAATTTAAAACTCAGGCCCTGGCACGCATGAAGGCGCTGTACCCTAATGCAGCCGTATTGGTACACCCTGAGTCGCCGCAGGCGGTGGTTGATATGGCCGATGCCGTGGGCTCGACCAGCCAGCTGATTAACGCGGCAAAAACGCTGCCTCATCAGCAGCTGATTGTGGCAACGGATCGCGGGATATTTTATAAAATGCAGCAGGCGTGTCCGGATAAAGAGTTGCTGGAGGCTCCTACTGCAGGGGAAGGGGCAACCTGTCGCAGCTGTGCACATTGTCCGTGGATGGCAATGAACGGGCTTAAAGCGATTGCTGAGGGACTGGAGCAGGGTGGCGCTGCGCACACCATAGAAGTGGACGCTGCGCTGCGTGAAGGGGCTCTCGTTCCGCTTAATCGTATGCTCGAGTTCGCGGCAGAGTTACGTCGGACGATAAAAGGCAACGCGTAAGATAATTACGCTCTGGGGAAGTACATGGATTTTTTTAGCACGCAGAATATTCTCGTCCACATTCCCATTGGGGCGGGCGGGTACGACTTATCATGGATTGAGGCGGTGGGGACGCTGGCGGGTTTGCTTTGCATCTGGCTTGCCAGCCTGGAGAAAATTGGGAACTACGCTTTCGGGCTAATCAACGTCACGCTGTTTGCCATCATTTTCTTTCAAATCCAGCTCTACGCCAGCCTGCTGCTGCAGCTGTTCTTTTTCGTGGCGAATATTTACGGCTGGTATGCGTGGTCACGGCAAAGCAGCAATAATCAGTCGTTACTGCAAATCCGCTGGCTTCCCTTGCCTAAGGCTATTGCCTGGCTGGTAATTATCATTGCGTCGATTGGATTGATGACGATATTCATCGACCCGGTCTTTGCTTTCCTCACCCGGATTGCCGTGACCGTGATGCAGAGCCTGGGAATGAACGTTACCCTGCCAGAACTCCAGCCGGATGCTTACCCCTTCTGGGATTCATGCATGATGGTGCTGTCGATTGTGGCCATGATCCTGATGACGCGTAAGTATGTGGAAAACTGGCTGCTGTGGACAATCATCAATGTGATAAGCGTTGTTATCTTTGCGCTGCAGGGTGTTTATGCGATGTCGCTGGAATATCTCATCCTGACCTTTATTGCGCTAAACGGTAGCCGGATGTGGATTAAAAGCGCGCGGCAGTCGGGCTCGCGCGCCTTCTCCTGATCAATGATGATGATGAGCATGGCCGGCAGGATGGTCATGCTCGTTCAGGTCACAGTCTGGCCCATGGCAAACCTGATACTCCATCTGTACCGTGGCATGTTCTATCTGGTACTCGTGCTCCAGAAAGTGATGTATACGCTCCAGCAGGGCATCGTGATCGTGGGGCGGTACGACCTGAACATGCAGCGTCATCAACGGTTTCTCTCCAACCAGCCAGATATGGACGTGATGCACGTTACGCACTTCCGGTATCGAGCGTGACAGATTACGTTTCAGAGCGGCAATATCAATGGCGCTCGGTGCACCTTCCAGCAGTTCATTAACGCTCTCTTTCAGCAGGCTCCAGGCGCTGCGCAATACCAGGCAGGAAACCAGCACCGAGAGGATCGGATCGATAGGTGTCCAGCCAGTCCAGAGAATCACCACCGCCGCCACAATGGCCCCCACTGAACCCAATAAATCGCCAAGAACATGGAGTGCCGCCGCGCGGACGTTAAGATTTTTCTCGCCGCTGCCACCGTGCAGGATCCAGAAAGAGACCAGGTTCGCCAGCAGTCCGGCGATGGCGATAGTCAACATCGCCCAGCCCGCAATTGGTTGGGGGTTTGAGAAGCGCTGAATCGCTTCCCAGACGATCAGGATGGTGATAACCACCAGTGCAATAGCGTTCACAAATGCGGCGAGCGTGGTGAGGCGCAGCAGGCCAAAAGTGTGCCGGGCGTCAGGCGGGCGACGGGAAAAATGCACGGCCAGCAGGGCAAACAGCAGGGCGGCTGCATCGGTTAGCATATGTCCGGCGTCGGCCAGCAGGGCAAGCGAGCCGGAAAGCAGGCCACCGATAACTTCGGCAACCATGAAAATCGCCGTGATAAGAAAGGCAAACAACAGGCGTTTTGCGTTACTGTCGGAGGGGGTGTGTTGGTGTGAATGCGCCATAATCTCTCACAAATATCAGTCACGGTGAGCTAATTATAACCGCTTCCTGGCTTCAACTAGTTGAAAGATGCTGATAAAAAAAGAGAGCCGTCCGGCTCTCTTACAACTCTCTTTCATCGGGATATTACTGCGAAGTGCCGTCGACTTTCTTGTTCACGTCTTGTCCGCTGCCGGTCTCAACTTTTTTGTTGGTATCAGGGCAGCGTCCATCTTTGCACATACTGTTTTTATGCACTTCGCTTTTGCTCATTTTATGGTGAGAGCCGTTGATTTTGTCATTACTTACTCCGTTTGGAGCAACTTTCTGGTGCGCGTCAGGCGCGACCTGGCCTGCTTCGGCGCTGGCGTTTGCCTGCCCGTTGTTTGCGCTCGACGTTGAGTCGGCGGCATAAACGATTCCGCTGCCCAGGGTCAGCGTGGCGGTTAGTAGCAGCGTGGTTAATTTTTTCATATAGTGCTCCTGTTCTGGTCGTTATTGCTGGATAACTTCGTCCAACAGTGCAGTGCAAAATGCTGAAAAATCCTGCAGGGCAGCAGTCTGCACCGGGCTTTAATTTTCAAAATAGTATTCAATATTGAAAATTTAATATTTTTCAGCGTTAACAGTTGGAAAGTGTAGTTAGCAGGAGAGTGTTCGCCATGTTTCCGCTGTTTTTTTCGAGTTTTCAGGATTAATCTGTGAGAAGTGTAAAAGCCCGTTTACACTTGTGGTTATGCGAGTTAGATTGAAAGGATTGCAACGAAGAAAAATATCAGGATGACTCCGGAACTATCATGAATTATCAGAACGACGACTTAAGAATCAAAGAGATTAACGAGCTTCTCCCCCCTGTAGCGCTGCTGGAAAAATTCCCCGCCACTGAAAAAGCTGCCCACACCGTCTCTCAGGCCCGCAAAGCGATTCACAAAATCCTTAAAGGCAGCGACGATCGCCTGCTGGTGGTGATTGGCCCTTGCTCCATTCACGACACGAAGGCTGCCAAAGAGTACGGCGCACGCCTGCTGGCGCTGCGTGAAGAGCTTCAGGGCGAGCTGGAAGTGGTTATGCGTGTTTACTTTGAAAAGCCGCGTACAACCGTAGGCTGGAAAGGCCTGATTAACGATCCGCATATGGACAGCAGCTACCAGATTAACGATGGTCTGCGCATCGCGCGCAAGCTGCTGCTGGATATCAACGATTCTGGCCTGCCGGCTGCAGGGGAATTCCTTGATATGATAACCCCGCAGTACCTTGCGGATCTGATGAGCTGGGGAGCAATCGGCGCGCGTACTACCGAGTCGCAGGTTCACCGTGAGCTGGCCTCAGGCCTGTCTTGCCCGGTTGGCTTTAAAAACGGCACCGACGGTACGATCAAAGTGGCAATTGATGCCATCAATGCCGCAGGCGCACCGCACTGCTTCCTGTCCGTGACGAAGTGGGGTCACTCCGCCATCGTCAACACCAGCGGTAACGGCGATTGCCACATTATTCTGCGCGGGGGCAAAGAGCCTAACTACAGCGCGAAACATGTGGAAGAGGTGAAGTCTGGCCTGGTTAAAGCAGGTCTTGAGCCCCAGGTGATGATCGACTTCAGTCACGCAAACAGCAGCAAACAGTTTAAAAAGCAGATGGACGTTTCTGACGACGTTTGCGGCCAGATTGCCGGGGGCGAGAAGGCCATCATCGGCGTGATGATTGAAAGCCATCTGGTAGAAGGTAACCAAAACCTGGAGAGCGGTGAACCGCTGGTCTACGGCAAAAGCGTGACCGATGCCTGCATTGGCTGGGAAGATACCGAAGTGGCGCTGCGCAAGCTTGCCGATGCGGTAAAGGCTCGTCGCGGCTAATGGCCTGATTTGAGCAATAAAAAAGGCGTGGTGCATACCACGCCTTTTTTTATGGGCGGCGAATTACTTCGCTTTACCCTGGTTTGCTACCGCTGCGGCCTTGGCTGCGATTTCGTCAGCGTTGCCCAGGTAGTAACGTTTCAGCGGTTTGAAGTTCTCATCAAACTCATAAACCAGCGGCACGCCGGTCGGGATATTCAGCTCGAGGATCTCATCTTCGCTCAGGTTATCCAGATATTTTACCAGCGCACGCAGGGAGTTGCCGTGAGCCGCAACGATAACGCGCTCACCGGATTTCATGCGTGGCAGAATGGATTCATTCCAGAACGGCGTTACGCGGTCGATGGTCAGCGCCAGGCTTTCGGTGGTTGGCAGCTCGCTGTCGGTCAGTTTTGCGTAACGTGGATCGTGGCCTGGGAAGCGCTCGTCGTCTTTAGACAGCTCAGGTGGGGTGATGGCAAAACCACGACGCCACTGTTTAACCTGCTCGTCACCGTATTTTTCAGCGGTTTCAGCTTTGTTCAGACCCTGCAGGGCACCGTAGTGGCGCTCGTTCAGTTTCCAGGATTTCTCGACCGGCAGCCAGGCCTGGTCAAGTTCATCGAGGATGTTCCACAGGGTGTGGATGGCACGTTTCAGCACAGACGTGTAAGCGAAGTCGAAGGTGAAGCCTTCGTCCTTCAGCAGCTTACCGGCAGCTTTAGCTTCGGTACGCCCTTTATCAGACAGATCAACATCATACCAACCGGTGAAGCGGTTTTCGTTGTTCCACTGGCTTTCGCCGTGACGAACCAGAACCAGCTTTGTAACAGCCATGATTTACTCCTTAATGAGCCTGGGATTAATGATAACAATTATCATTATATTGCCGCGCCATAAGCCACGGCAATGATAAACGTTTAACATAGCGAAAAAGCGCGTGGAGTGTAAGGTGGTTGTAAAAGGTTGTTATATTTTTGGCGTGATTTGGCGGTAAAGTCAGCGATTTGGCGAGAAATTGCCCTTAATGAAAAGGGCAATGAACGTTAGCGAGGCAGGAACTGATATTCCGTGATGCTGAGGTAAGCTTCCGTTGGTTTTAGCCAGCAGCTCGGCTGCGGCCATTCCGGGTGGTTTGGGCTGTCCGGTAAGAACCCGCTTTCCAGCGCCACACCATTCCAGTCGCTGTAGCTTTCCCGATCGCGCGCTGGCGTGCCTGCCAGATAGTTGCCTGTATAGCACTGTAGCGCCGGTGCCGTCGTATAGACCACCATTTCCAGCTCGCCGTCCGCTGACCAGACCCGGGCCACCGGCTGGCTGAGATCGCCTTTTGCCTGCAGCAGGAAAGCGTGGTCATAGCCTTTGGTGGCCTGCTGATCGGCATCGTTCAGAAAATCCTGTCCGATGGGTTTTGGCTCACGGAAGTCAAAGCTGCTGCCGCCAACTTTTTTCAGGTCACCTGCGGGTAAGCCGTTCGCTTCAACCGGCAGGTAGCTGTCGGCCAGCAGCTGAAGCTTATGCTGACGAACGTCGTTCTGAACGCTGTCCAGATTGAAGTAGGCGTGGTTGGTGAGGTTGACCGGGCAGGGCTTATCGACGGTGGCACGAAGCTCGATGCTAATGCGGTTATCTTCCGTCAGGGCGTAACGGGCCGTCGCGTGCAGTTTGCCGGGGAAACCCTGGTCGCCATCGCATGAGTCCAGTTCGTAAATCACTTCCTGCTCATTTTGAACGGCAATACGCCAGCGGCGCTTGTCAAAGCCTTCCGGCCCGCCGTGAAGCTGGTTTTCGCCCTGGTTAACGTCAAGCTGGAGCGTCTCGCCGCCAACGGTGAGCTTCCCTCCCGCAATACGGTTAGCGTAGCGTCCGACGGTCGCGCCCATAAAGGCGCTTTGCTGCAGATAGTGCTCCGGCGAAGCGCAGCCCAGCAGCGTCTCCCGGATGCTGCCGTCTTTTAGCGGCACGCGGCAGGAGAGCAAGGTCGCGCCCCAGTCCATCAGCGTAACCACCATCCCTGCGCCGTTACGCAGAGTGATAAGACGAAACGGCTGGCCGTCCGGCGCCAGATTCGGGGTCTCTTTTAGCATTGACCCGCTCCTTCGGAGGCTTTGCAAACGTAGAACGTTTCTTTAATGCCCGTTTTGTTTTCGTACTGCTCTTCTACCGCCTGCTTAACGGCCGGAACCAGGTCCTCTGGCACCAGCGCGACGATGCAGCCCCCAAAGCCGCCGCCGGTCATGCGTACGCCGCCTTTCTCGCCAATCGTGGCTTTGATGATGTCCACGAGGGTGTCGATTTGTGGCACGGTAATTTCGAAGTCATCGCGCATGGAGACGTGTGACTCGGCCATTAGCTGGCCCATTCGGACAAGGTCGCCTTTGGCCAGCGCGTCAGCGGCTTCCACAGTACGGATATTTTCGGTCAGCACGTGACGAACGCGTTTAGCAACGATTGGATCCAGCTCATGCGCCACTTCGTTGAATTTTGCCAGGTCGACGTCACGCAGCGCTTTTTGGCTAAAGAAGCGAGCGCCGGTTTCGCACTGTTCGCGGCGGGTATTGTATTCGCTGCCAACCAGCGTGCGCTTAAAGTTGCTGTTGACGATCACCACCGCGGCGCCTTTTGGCATCGAAACGGCTTTTGTGCCGAGAGAGCGGCAGTCGATCAGCAGCGCGTGATCTTTTTTACCAAGGGCGGAAATCAGCTGGTCCATGATGCCGCAGTTGCAACCGACAAACTGGTTCTCCGCTTCCTGGCCATTGAGCGCCAGCTGCGCGCCATCAAGCGGCAGGTGGTAAAGATGTTGGATAACTTTGCCCACGGCTACTTCCAGCGACGCGGAAGAGCTTAGCCCGGCACCTTGCGGCACGTCACCGCTTATCACCATATCCACGCCGGAAAAGTTGTTATCGCGCTTCTGCAGATGTTTCACCACGCCGCGGACATAATTCGCCCACTGCTGGGTTTCGTGCTTCACGATAGGGGCATCCAGAGAGAAGCTGTCCTGCTGGTTGTCATAATCGGCAGCAATCACCCGCACGGTGCGGTCATCACGTTTCGCACAGCTGATAACCGTCTGATAATCGATGGCACAGGGCAGGACAAAACCGTCGTTGTAATCGGTATGCTCGCCAATCAGGTTAACGCGGCCCGGAGCCTGAATGGTGTGGGTTGCCTGGTAGCCAAATTGTGCAGCAAACAGACGTTGGGTGTTCTCTTTCAGACTCATAATAACGCTCCTGACTGGCGGAAATGGATATCACTGACGGCACGCAAGCGTTCTGCGGCTTGCTCTGCGGTTAAATCGCGCTGCGTTTCGGCCAGCATTTCGTAGCCGACCATAAATTTACGCACCGTGGCGCTGCGCAGCAGCGGCGGATAGAAATGGGCATGAAGCTGCCAGTGCTGGTTGTCTTCACCGTTAAACGGCGCACCGTGCCAGCCCATGGAATACGGGAAAGAGCACTGGAACAGGTTGTCATAGCGGCTGGTGAGCTTTTTCAGCGCCAGCGCCAGGTCAGCGCTTTGTTCCGCGCTTAAGTCGGTGATACGTAATACCTGCGTTTTGGGCAGCAGCAGGGTTTCGAATGGCCAGGCTGCCCAGTAAGGGACAACGGCCAGCCAGTGTTCGGTTTCAACCACGGTGCGGCTGCCGTCTGCCTGTTCGCGCTGAACGTAATCCAGCAGCATAGGCGTGCCCCGGTGGGCGAAATATTCACGTTGTAGAGCGTCTTCACGGGCAACTTCGTTAGGCAAAAAACTGTTCGCCCAAACCTGTCCGTGAGGATGTGGGTTTGAGCAGCCCATTGCTGCGCCTTTATTCTCGAAGACCTGAACCCACGGATATGTCTGCCCCAGCTCTGCGGTTTGCTGCTGCCAGGTATTTACCACTTCTTCCAGAGCAGGAAGCGAGAGCTCCGGCAGCGTTTTGCTGTGGTCGGGAGAGAAGCAGATAACCCGGCTGGTACCCCGCGCGCTTTCGCAACGCATCAGTGGGTCATGGCTGGCTGGCGCATCGGGCGTGTCCGTCATCAGCGCGGCGAAATCGTTGGTAAAAACGAAAGTGCCGGCGTAATCAGGGTTTTTATCCCCGGTGACGCGCGTGTTGCCAGGGCAAAGGAAACAGTCCGGATCGTGCTCCGGGAGTTTGTCTTGCGCTGGCGTTTCCTGTGCGCCCTGCCAGGGACGCTTCGCCCGATGTGGCGAAACCAGAATCCATTGACCCGTCAGGGGGTTATAGCGGCGATGCGGGTGATCGACCGGGTTAAACTGCTCCATCACATATCCTTAGTCTTCATAACCTTGGGGGTGGCGTGACTGCCAGCGCCAGGTATCATCTGCCATCTCTTGCAGCGAACGGCTGACACGCCAGTTGAGTTCTTTATCGGCTTTGGTGGCGTCTGCCCAGTAGGCAGGCAGGTCGCCATCGCGGCGCGGGGCAAAGTGGTAGTTCACCGGCTTGCCGCAGGCTTTGCTGAACGCGTTCACAACGTCAAGTACGCTGCTGCCGACGCCCGCGCCGAGGTTGTAAATATGGACGCCAGGCTTACCGTTCAGCGCCTGCATAGCGGCGACGTGGCCGTCGGCGAGATCCATCACGTGGATGTAGTCACGCACGCCAGTACCGTCTTCGGTTGGGTAGTCGTTGCCAAAAATAGCCAGCGAGTCGCGGCGGCCGACGGCAACCTGCGCAATGTAAGGCATCAGGTTGTTAGGAATGCCTTGCGGATCTTCGCCCATGTCGCCTGACGGATGTGCGCCAACCGGGTTGAAATAGCGCAGTAAGGCCACGCTCCAGTTCGGCTGTGCTTTCTGCAGGTCGGTAAGAATTTGCTCAACCATCAGCTTGCTTTGGCCGTAAGGGCTGGCAGGCTTACCGGTAGGGAAGCTTTCCACATAAGGGATTTTGGGCTGATCGCCGTAGACGGTGGCGGAGGAGCTGAAGATAAAGTTAGTTACGTTAGCTGCGCGCATAGCGGTGATAAGGCGCAGCGTGCCGGTAACGTTGTTATCGTAGTATTCCAGCGGCTTGTTCACCGATTCACCGACGGCTTTCAGGCCGGCAAAATGGATGACGGCATCAATGCGATGATCGTGGAAAATTTCTGCCAGCAGCGCTTCGTCGCGAATATCGCCATCGATGAAAAGCGGGTGCTTACCGCCGAGGCGTTCAATCTCCGGCAGTACGCTGCGCTTGCTGTTGCACAAGTTGTCGAGGATCACTACGTCGTGCCCGTTTTGCAGTAACTGCACGCAGGTATGACTTCCAATGTAACCGCTACCACCTGTAACCAGAACTCTCATTTTTCGCTCCATATAGCCTATGGGTTAAGATAACCATAGCATAACAGAGAGCCGAAAAATGTGATATGTGCTAGATTAGTGGTATCGTTTACACTGTGTTGTTTACCGTGAATCAAAAGGGCGTAACGCATTGTAAAACAAATGCGTAAAGATGAAAGCGTGCGTCTATTCCGAAAGTCTGCATGTGGCAGAATATAAAAAGGCGCCGTAGCGCCTTGCAGGATTATGCGGGAAGAATATTTTCTATCTGATAGCCGTATTTATCCTCATCCGGCACGAAGGTCAGCCGGTGGGTAATGCATTGCGGGGCATCTTCGGCGTGGTGAGAAACAAACAGCAGCTGTGTTTCTCCTTCGCCAATCAAAATGTCGACAAAGCGGCGGATCAGCTGCCGGTTCAGCGGATCCAGGCCTTGCAGAGGCTCGTCCAGAATTAGCAGCGTCGGGTGTTTAACCAGCGCGCGGGCAATTAACGCCAGGCGCTGCTGGCCCCACGAGAGGCTGTGGAAAGGAGCGTCGGCGGTGGCGTTATCCATCCCCAGCATGTTCAGCCATTCTCGGGTCAGCTTTTGCTGGCGATCTGAAACAGCCTGATAAATCCCAATCGAGTCGAAATAGCCCGAAAGAATAACGTTGCGAACGGTGGTGCTAACCCGGTAGTCCAGGTGCAGGCTGCTGCTGACATAGCCGATGTGTTTCTTGATATCCCAAATCGTTTCACCGCTGCCGCGACGGCGGCCAAACAGCGTCAAATCGTTGCTATAACCCTGTGGGTGATCGCCGGTGATCAGGCTGAGCAATGTCGACTTTCCGGCGCCGTTAGGCCCAACAATCTGCCAGTGTTCGCCTGGGTTAACCGTCCAGCTAAGCTTGTGCAGGATGGGGCGATCGTTGTATTCCACCACGCCGTCTTTGAGCACAATTCGCGGTTGCTGCCCGGGCAGGGTATAGCGGGCCGAGGGATCGTCTGCCTCGGGAAGCGCCACGCCAGCCAGCTTTTCGCTATGGGCTAATTGCGCGATGAGCGCCTGTTCCAGCAGGGCCTGCTTTTCACCGCTTTCCGTCAGCGTGCAGTCTGCCAGCACGCCGGCAAATTGCACAAAATCCGGGATCTCATCAAACCGGTTGAGCACCAGCACCAGGGTATAGCCCTGAGCGCTCAGCTGTGCCAGAAGGTCAGCCAATTGTTGGCGAGACTTCACGTCCAGCCCGTCAAACGGCTCATCAAGGATCAGCAGTTCCGGTTCCGACATCAGCGCCTGGCAAAGCAGGGTTTTGCGCGTTTCACCCGTCGACAGATATTTGAAGCGGCGAGTGAGTAAATGTTCAATGCCAAACAGCGTAGCAAGTTCGCGGCTGCGGGCTTCGTCCACGACCTCATCCTGGATGATTTCTGAGGTGGTGCGGCCGGTGTCATCTTCGTCGACGCTCAGCATATCGGTGTTATTGCGCTGCCATTCGTCGCTGACCAGCTTTTGCAGCTGTTCAAAAGAGAGGTGGGCGATACGGGTGAAGTCGCAGCGGCGTTCGCCTTTCATTACCGGCAGGCTGCCGGCCAGAGCGCGAGCAAGGGCAGATTTTCCGCTGCCATTCGCGCCAACAAACGCCCAGCTCTCGCCGGCGCGCAGAGTAAGATTGTTCAGGGTAAGGGTTTTTGTGTCGCTAAGGTGAAACGTACCTTGCGAAATTTGCAACGCAGACATGTTTTATCCCATTTTTTGCAGCGATAAGGCTACAGGAATACGACCTGTCCGCGTCGATGTCAATGAGAACGCTGCTTTTAGCAGAGTGTGGCGACGATCACCCGATCTGCATTGAAATATGCTGTGACCTCAGCACCTTCCGCCAGCGCCTGCTGCTCGACGTGGAGATTCGGCAGGGTCGCACAAAGCGTCTGGCCGTCGGCAAGCTGAACCAGGACTTCGGTTTGCTCTTTACCCTGCTCAATGCTGCTGATTTTGCCCGGCAGCTGGTTATCTGCATTTCCTGCCGCACTGGCATCCGCGGCGATGTCTATCCACGGCGCTTTAATCAGCACCAGAACTTCTTTGCCTTCGTCCAGCCCAAGTCGCTCCGCACTTTGGCGCGTAATGGCCGCTTTCAGGCGCGTTTCACCGTCCGCCAGCAGAATATCAACGTGCTGCTGAACCTGCTCGTCATCGCGTTTGAGCACGGTACCGAACAGCTGGTTGCGGGCGCTGGTTTGCAGTGAAAAGCGGGAAATGGCGGCAAGCAGGCTGTCCAGCGGCAGGGCATCATCCTGCAAAACGTCAAACGCTTTTTGCTGAATTTGCGCCAGCAGGTCGTAGAGCTGAATAAGACGCTCGCCGTAGCGGGTGAGTACCGCGCCGCCGCCGCCTTTGCCACCCGTAGCACGGTCGACCAGGCTTGATTCTGCCAGCTGGTTCATTTCGTTAATGGCATCCCAGGCGCTTTTGTAGCTGATTCCCGCCAGTTTCGCCCCCTGGCTAATAGAGCCTGTATGACGAATTTGCTTGAGCAGCGCGATGCGTCGCGGGTCGGCGAACAGCCGCTGCTGGAGTTTCAGCGTTAACAAAATTTCAGCTTGCATGGTCTCTCCGTGCCAGAAAAACCCTTATTTTCCTCTATTGTGCCGATCCGGGCAAATGGCACAAAAGGAGAGTGCGTTTTTCTCAACTGCCGCTAGAATAATCATTCTCGCTTTTGCCGGAGGCAACTATGTTCGAGTTATTGAAAAGCCTGGTGTTTGCCGTGGTCATGGTGCCGGTTGTGATGGCAGTGATCCTGGGTCTCATCTATGGATTGGGTGAAGTGTTTAACGTCTTTTCAAAAGTCGGTCATCGCGACCAACAGCCGAAACAGCATCACTGATTCCCTGAAAGCCCGGCATTCGCCGGGTTTTCTCTTTCTGCCGCCTTAGCCCCGCACTCGCCGCCTTTCTGTTGATCTCCGTCAAGAACCTTAAAGCCCTTCTCCTTTCTGCCGATAAATTCTGTATCTTCCGCCTGGCAATCGTTATATTTCAGCTTACATAACGAAACAAACGGAGTGAAAACATGAATCAAAGTTGGGTTCGCCTCGCCCTGGGCGCGGCTTTATCGGTTTCTCTGGCAGGCCAGGCGCTGGCTGAAGGAAACAAAATTACCGTCTTCGCGGCGGCGTCGTTAACCAATGCGATGCAGGATATTGCGGCGCAATATCAGACAGAGAAGAAGGTTGAGATTGCCTCTTCTTTTGCTTCGTCTTCTACTCTGGCTCGCCAGATTGAAGCCGGGGCGCCTGCCGATCTGTTTATTTCTGCCGATCAGAAATGGATGGATTATGCTGTTGAGAAAGACACCATCAAAACGGATACCCGTGAAACGCTGCTGGGCAACAGCCTGGTGGTGGTAGCCCCGACTGCCAGCAAGCAGGGCGACATCGCCATTGACGCGAAAACTGACTGGGCCTCGTTGCTAAAAGGCGGTCGTCTGGCGGTGGGCGATCCTGACCACGTGCCAGCGGGGATTTACGCCAAAGAAGCGCTGCAAAAACTGGGCGCGTGGGACACTTTATCCAGTAAACTTGCTCCGGCCGAAGACGTTCGCGGTGCGCTGGCTCTTGTTCAGCGTGACGAAGCCCCGCTGGGTATTGTTTACGGCTCTGATGCCGTGGCCGGAAAAGGCGTGAAAGTTGTGGGTACCTTCCCGGAAGCTTCCCACAAAAAGGTGGAATACCCGATTGCGATCGTTAAAGGCCACGATAACCCGTCAGTGACCGCGTTCTATAGCTATCTGAAAGGACCGGAAGCGGCGAAAGTCTTCCAAAAATACGGATTTACGACGAAACAATGATATTGAGCGATCCCGAATGGCAGGCGGTACTGCTGAGCCTAAAAGTCTCATCCATTGCGGTACTGTTTAGCCTTCCCATCGGGATCTTCTTTGCCTGGGTACTGGTGCGTTGCCGCTTCCCGGGCAAAGCCTTGCTCGACAGCCTGATTCATCTTCCCTTAGTCCTGCCGCCGGTGGTGGTGGGCTATCTGTTATTAGTGGCCTTTGGCCGCCGCGGGTTTATCGGCGCCTGGCTGTATGACTGGTTTGGCATTACCTTTGCCTTTAGCTGGCGTGGCGCGGTGCTGGCGGCGGCGGTCATGTCGTTCCCGCTGATGGTTCGTGCGATTCGCCTGGCGCTCGAAGGCGTTGATATCCGCCTTGAACAGGCGGCAAGAACGCTGGGCGCAGGGCGCTGGCGTGTCTTCTGCACTATCACTTTACCGTTAACGCTGCCGGGTATTATTGCCGGTACCGTGCTGGCATTTGCCCGTTCACTCGGCGAGTTCGGCGCGACGATCACCTTCGTTTCCAATATTCCCGGTGAAACACGGACGCTGCCTTCGGCGATGTATACCCTGATTCAGACGCCCGGCGGGGAAAGCGCAGCCGCGCGTTTGTGCCTGATTGCCATTGCGCTGGCGATGGCTTCGCTGCTGGTGGCTGAATGGCTGGCGCGAGTAAGCCGTAAACGCATGGGAGCAAGCTGATGCTGGAGCTTAACTTTATTCAAACGCTTGGCACGCATCGGCTGGAAATTAATGAAACCCTACCGGGCCAGGGCATCACCGCCGTTTTCGGCGTGTCGGGCGCGGGAAAAACGTCATTAATCAATGCGATTAGCGGCCTGACCCGGCCGGAGCAGGGGCGGATAGTCCTCAACAATCGTGTGCTAACCGACGCGGACAAAAAGCTGTATCTGCCGCCGGAAAAACGCCGCGTTGGCTACGTATTCCAGGATGCGCGACTGTTTCCGCACTACCGTGTTCGCGGCAATCTAAAATATGGCATGGCAAAAAGCATGGCTGGCCAGTTCGACAAGCTGGTGGCACTGCTCGGCATCGAAGATTTGCTGGAACGTTTCCCGTGGAGCCTGTCCGGGGGCGAAAAGCAGCGAGTTGCCATTGGCCGCGCGCTGTTAACCGCACCTGAGCTATTGCTGCTGGATGAGCCGCTGGCCTCGCTGGACATCCCACGCAAACGCGAGCTGCTGCCTTATCTCCAGCGTCTGGCGCGTGAGATTAATATTCCGATGCTGTACGTGAGCCATTCGCTGGAGGAGATTTTACATCTGGCGGACAAAGTACTGGTGCTGGATGCGGGAAACGTGAAGGCGTTCGGGAATCTTGAAGAGGTTTGGGGCAGCAGCGTGATGCATCCGTGGCTGCCTAGAGAGCAGCAAAGTAGCGTGCTGAAAGTCACCGTGCTGGAACACCATCCCCACTACGCCATGACGGCGCTCGCCCTCGGCGATCAGCATCTTTGGGTGAATAAAATCGACAAGCCGGTGCAGGCCCCGCTGCGTATTCGCATTCAGGCTTCGGACGTCTCCCTGGTGCTTCAGCCGCCGGTGAACAGCAGTATTCGTAACGTGCTGCGGGCCAGGGTCGCCCAGTGCTTTGATGACGAAGGGCAGGTGGAGGTTCAGCTCGAGGTGGGTTCCCGCACGCTGTGGGCGCGCATCAGCCCCTGGGCCCGGGATGAACTGGCGGTGAAGCCCGGTCAGTGGCTGTATGCGCAGGTGAAAAGCGTGTCGATTACGGCCTGATTACAGCACGTACTTGTACAGCGTTTCGGCGATGCCGGTTTCGAGATTGGTGCCGATGGTCATATCGGCACGCGATTTTATCGCCTCGTCCGCATTCCCCATCGCGACGCCCATCCCGGCGCTTTCCAGCATGCTCAGATCGTTATAGTTATCGCCAAACGCAATCACCTGATCCATCGACATTCCCTGAGACTTCACCCACTGTGCCAGGCGTGCGCCTTTGCTGTTGCCCCGCTGAGCGACGTCAACCTGATCGTGCCAGGACCATTCGCAGGACAGATCCAGCTCGCGTTCTACTTCAGAGGTAAACTGCTTGAGTTTGGGAATGTCTGAGTCAGTCAGGGCGAATTTCCAGATGGACTTCACCTCCTGCGCGGCTTCTTTCAGTGAAGGCACGCTGCGGAAAACCGGACGCTGACTTTCAGGTAATGATTGCGCCCAATTCTGGGTACGGGCAACGTGGGCTTTCACATGCTCCGAGCTTTCCAGATAAAGCATCGCATCGTCTACGTACATCAGGCCATGCACCCGGTGCGCGGTGAGCAAATCTACCATTTGAGCGGCCTGTTCCGGGCGAAGAGGATCGGACGCCAGAACCTTTTCTGCATGATAATCATACAAGTAAGTGCCATTACAGCAAATTGCAGGTGTATCCAGAGCCAGTGCCTGATAAAAAGGATGTATGGCGACATGATGGCGACCCGTTACGATAACCACTTTCGCGCCGGCTTCGCGGGCGTGCTGAAGGGCCGTAATAGATTCCGGAAGAATGGTTTTTTGCGGTGTCAGCAGGGTGCCATCGAGATCGAGAGCAATTACGCGATAACTCATTTAGGGTTCCAGTCATTATTCATAAGGTTCGTTCCGATGGTACACCGCTCACGCCGTAGCGCAAAATAGCCCGCGACCGTGAGCCAGCCTTATGATGCTTACTTACGACGTCAGGAGGAAAGTTAAGTCATGAAACAGACAGTCTATACCGCCAGCCCGGAAAGCCAGCAGATCCACGTCTGGACGCTGCACGCCAGTGGTGAAATGACCCTTGTACAGGTCGTCGATGCCCCTGGGCAGGTTCAGCCGATGGTCATCAGCCCGGACAAACGCTTTCTGTACGTTGGCGTGCGCCCTGAGTTTCGCGTCATCGCCTATCGTATTACGCCGGATGATGGTTCCCTGACGGAGGCTGGCGTGGCCCCGCTGCCGGGCAGCCCAACCCACATTTCTACCGACCGTAAAGGTCGCTTCCTGTTCAGCGCTTCATACAACGCCGCAAACGTGGCGGTGATAAGCCTGGAAAATGATGGCCTGCCGGGTGAAACCGTTGACGTGGTCGACGGGCTGGATGGCTGCCACTCGGCAAATATCTCCCCGGATAACCGCACGCTCTGGACGCCGGCCCTGAAGCAGGATCGTATTTGCCTGTTCACGCTGTCCGACGACGGCAAGCTGGTGGCACAAACGCCTGCTGACGTGACCACCGTAGAAGGTGCTGGTCCTCGCCATATGGCGTTTCACCCGAACCAGCAATATGCTTACTGCGTCAACGAACTGAATAGCACCGTTGACGTCTGGGAACTGCGCGACCCGCACGGCAAAATCGAATGCGTGCAGACGCTGGACTTTATGCCGCCGGGCTTCTCCGGCACCCGTTGGGCCGCGGATATCCATATCACGCCGGATGGTCGCCACCTGTATGCCTGTGACCGCACCGCCAGCATTATCACCGCGTTCAGCGTTTCCGAAGACGGCAGCGTGCTGAACATCGAAGGCTACCAGCCAACGGAAGAGCAGCCTCGCGGCTTTAACGTCGATCACAGCGGTAAATATCTGGTTGCCGTGGGGCAGAAATCCCATCATGCCGCCGTCTATAAAATTAACGGTGAGCAGGGGCTGCTGGAAGAGAAAGGCCGCTATGCGGTGGGACAGGGCCCAATGTGGGTAGCGATTCTCGCGCACTGATTTTCAGGCATAAAAAAACCTCGCTTCGGCGAGGTTTTTTATTTAGCGTTCGGGAATTACTTCTCTTCGACGACCGGGCTACCTAAACCGCGGTTGTTGAACTCCCACATGCGGTTGAAGCCTGGGTCATTCAGGTCGCGTTTGATCGCACCCTTATCGTCTTTGGTGCCAACGTTGCCAGCGAACGGACGCTTAGACTCCAGCGCATCGCCCCACGGTTTAGCCGTGTTGAAGCCTTCATTGATCACGCTGTCGCGGATAACAACCTGACCATTTGCAGTCTGGCCGTTTTCGCTGCCGGCTAAATCCCAGGAGCGACCCAGTTGAGCGTCACCGGCTGCGGTAAAGCGGCTGTTGATTGCCAGGAAGCCGTAGTAGATGTTCGACAGAGTGGCCGGCGCGAACACCGAACCTTCTTTAGTGCGGCTGTTCACCAGGCGGAAATCGGTGTTATCGAACACGACAGCACCACGGCCTGCGACCACGTCCACATCCCCTTCGATGTAGCTGTTGGTTACCAGCGTGCGTGGCTGACGGTTGGTCAGCATGCGGTTCTGAACGTCGCTGTTGGTCACCAGGAAGGTATTTTGACGGCCCAGCAGGTGAACGTTGTTCAACTGTACTTTGTCGCCATCGCTGCGCAACGCCACGGCCTGGTGGTTACCGGCATCCACGCTATCACCCAGGGTGTTCTGGATAGTCAGGTTCTGCAGCTGCAGACCATTATTTTGCGACCAAACGGCGGCGGAACACATCACGCCAACGGTCGCGCTACGGCGGCTCTGGCAGCTGTCAAACATGTACCATGCCGGTTTCCCAGGCATGTATTTACCCGCCGGGTTAACGGTGCGGCGCCACGTTACCGGGTCGGTTTCGGAGTCCAGCGTCAGGCCAATTTTAACATCGTCTGCATTACCTGAAGTCCCGTACAGCGTTACGCTCCCGGAGGCGGCCGGAATATACACGGTACCTTCATATTCACCCGGCATAATGGCGATATAAAGTCGGGAGCTGCTGTGCTTGATAATCGCTGCATCGACGGCGGCCTGAATTGACGTGTGGGTTACCCCGGCTGTGCCAGCAGGGCCAACCACGAAATCAGGTTGCTGAGGAGTACGAATCGAGGATGGCGTCCACGCGGCTTCATTTGGATTCATTGACGTGAAGTAGCGTGCAGCCACAAAATTCTGCGCTTCGTCAGCCGCCAGGATCGGGCGGGACTGGGTTCCCGGCGCCACCTGAGTAGACGGTTTGTCCTGGGGTGGGGTTGAGCTACATGCACTCAGCGCCACGGCGAAAGCCAGGGCTGCGGCGCGACGAGAAACCGATAATGTGTTCAAGGTTGCTCCTTGCTGTACGGTGGAATAGAGGGTTATTTCAAAACCTGCTTTTTATACTAAGTTGAGCGAAACGGGAAGCCGATTTGTGCAAATCGGCTTCAGAAAGAGGGAAGAGGGCATTATCCGATGATGAAAAGGGCGTGGTTAATCTTTTTCTACGGTGTACTGGCCGTCTTTCTTGCGAATAATATATTTGTGGTCACTGTCGCAGGAGACGGTGAGTGAGCCGCCAAATGCCGCAGGATAAACGCTGTTCACGGTATCGCATTGATAACCCGCCTGGCGAATCACCGACTGCGATTCCGATTTTAGCTGTGGCGACCCCGTGTCGGCAAAGGCATTGCCTGCCATCAGGCAGAAGCTGAGCACAACGATTCTCTTCATTTTCTGTCTCTCTGTGATGTGAAACTGGTGAAACGTTAATCGGCAGCGAGGCGGGAAGGGATTAATAACTTAACTGGATTTATTTGTGTAAATTAATTTCAGAAACAGGTTAGCGAGTAAGAAGAACCCGCCGGCAAGCGATACCGGCGTGGTTGAGGCAGGAGCTAACTAAAAAACGCAGGGTCTTCCACCGCTGTTGCAACGGCAGAAATCAATTTATCCAACTGCGCAGGGCTGATGACATAAGGTGGCATCAGGTAAATCAGGCGGCCAAACGGACGGATCCAGACGCCCTGTTCGACAAAGAAACGCTGTAACGCCGCCATATCGACAGGCCTGTGTGTTTCTACAACGCCTATTGCGCCCAAAACGCGGACGTCGGCAACGTGCTCACTTGCGGCGAGCGGCAGCAAGCCTTCCCGAAGCTGATGCTCAATGGCCGGAACCTGCTGCTGCCAGTCTCCCTCTGCCAGCAGCGCCAGGCTTTCGCCGGCAACGGCGCAGGCCAGAGGGTTCCCCATAAACGTTGGGCCATGCATAAAGCATCCGGCTTCACCGTCGCTGATGGTTTCCGCAACGTGACGGGTGGCAAGCGTAGCGGAGAGCGTCATGGTGCCGCCGGTCAATGCTTTGCCCAGACACATAATGTCCGGTGAAATACCCGCGTGGTCACAGGCAAACAGCTTCCCGGTGCGGCCAAACCCCGATGCGATTTCATCGGCAATCAGCAAGATTCCTTCCCTATCGCACATACGGCGGATGCGACGTAGCCATTCAGGATGGTAGAAACGCATTCCCCCGGCTCCCTGCACCACCGGCTCCAGAATAATCGCAGCAATCTCTTCCCGATGTGCGGCCATCAGGCGTGCAAACGGAACCATGTCCATCTCGTTCCACTCATCGCCAAACCTACATTGCGGAGCCGGAGCAAACAGATGTTCAGGCAAATAGCCCTGCCACAGGCTATGCATAGAGTTATCGGGATCGCAGACCGACATCGCGCCAAAAGTATCGCCGTGATAGCCGTTCCGGAAGGTCAGGAAGCGCTGGCGAGGCTGGCCTTTTGCATGCCAGTACTGCAGCGCCATTTTCATGGCGACCTCGACGGCCACTGAACCGGAATCGGCCAGAAACACGCATTCCAACGGCGCGGGCGTCATCGCCACCAGCTTGCGGCAAAGCTCAACGGCAGGCGGGTGGGTGATTCCGCCAAACATCACGTGCGACATGCTGTCTATCTGGGCCTTCATCGCCTGATTCAGCCGTGGGTGATTGTAGCCATGGATAGCCGCCCACCAGGACGACATGCCGTCGACGAGCAGGCGTCCGTCATCCAGCTGCAGTTCGCAGCCGGTCGCAGCCACAACGGGATAAACCGGCAGCGGCTGACTCATTGAAGTGTAAGGGTGCCAGATATGTCGCTGGTCGAACGCTAAATCAGCAGGAGTCATAGGGTGACTTGTAAACCATTTAAAAAACATTTAGGTTTACGAGTATAACGTCAATCGATTTTCTAAAACACCCCTTTTGGAGAGGCCCCATGGCTCACCACGCACGCTGGACAATGTCGCAGGTCACTGCTTTATTTCAAAAACCTTTGTTGGATCTGCTGTTTGAAGCCCAACAAACCCACCGTCAGCACTTCGATCCGCGGCAGGTACAGGTCAGTACCTTACTGTCGATCAAAACCGGCGCCTGCCCGGAAGACTGTAAATACTGCCCGCAGAGCGCACGCTACAAAACTGGCCTGGAAGCCGAACGCCTGATGGAAGTTGAGCAGGTGCTGGACTCCGCCCGCAAGGCTAAAAACGCAGGCTCGACGCGTTTTTGTATGGGCGCGGCCTGGAAGAACCCGCATGAGCGAGATATGCCCTACCTTGAGCAGATGGTACAAGGCGTTCGCGCCATGGGGCTGGAAACCTGCATGACGCTGGGTACGCTGACCAATGAACAGGCGCAGCGTCTGGCATCGGCAGGGCTGGACTACTACAACCACAACCTGGACACCTCCCCGGAATTCTACGGCAATATCATCACCACGCGAACCTATCAGGAACGTCTTGATACCCTCGATAAAGTGCGTGATGCAGGGATTAAAGTCTGCTCCGGCGGCATCGTCGGGCTGGGCGAAACAGTCACCGACCGCGCCGGCCTGCTGCTGCAGCTAGCCAATTTACCCACCCCGCCTGAAAGCGTACCAATCAACATGCTGGTGAAGGTGAAGGGGACGCCGCTGGCGGAGAACGAAGACGTGGATGCCTTTGATTTTATTCGTACCATTGCCGTGGCGCGAATCATGATGCCAGCTTCTTACGTGCGCCTTTCAGCAGGCCGTGAACAAATGAGCGAGCAGACACAGGCGATGTGCTTTATGGCCGGGGCAAACTCCATCTTCTACGGCTGCAAACTGCTGACGACGCCAAACCCGGAAGAGGACAAGGATCTGCAGCTGTTCCGTAAGCTGGGGCTGAACCCGCAGCAAACCACCACCGAAATGGGTGATAACGAACAGCAGGAACGGCTCGCCGGGCAGCTACTGAACGCTGATACCGACAGTTACTACAACGCGGCGGCGGTATGAGCTGGCAGCAGCGAATCTCTGAAGCCTTAAGCGAACGGCGGGCGAGCGCAAGCTTCCGCACCCGGCAGGCCAGTACGCTCGGAAACGGGCGTATTTTTACCGCTAACGACCGGGAATATCTCAACTTCTCCAGTAACGACTACCTGGGGCTAAGCCATCACCCGCAAATTGTGGATGCCTGGCAAAAAGGTGCCGCGCAGTTTGGCGTTGGCAGCGGGGGCTCCGGGCATGTTACGGGCTATAGCCGTGCGCATCAGGCTTTTGAAGAACAGCTTGCCGAGTGGCTGGGATTTGAGCGAGCGCTGCTGTTTATCTCCGGCTACAGCGCCAATCAGGCGGCTATCTCCGCGCTGGCGCAAAAAACGGACACGATTATCGCCGACAAGCTTTGCCATGCCTCGATGATGGAAGCGGCGATGCAAAGTCCGGCCCAGCTGCGCAGGTTCCATCATAACGACGTTCATGCACTTGCTACGCAGCTTGGAAAAACGAATGAGGGCGAGCGGCTGACCCTGACTGAGGGTATTTTCAGCATGGATGGGGACAGCGCGCCGCTGGCTGATATTGCGCAGGCGACACGACATGCTGGTGGCTGGCTGATGGTCGATGACGCCCACGGCGTTGGCGTAGTGGGTCACGAAGGCCGCGGCAGCTGCCATCAGCAAAATATCAGACCAGACATCCTGGTCGTCACCTTTGGTAAAGCCTTTGGCGGCAGCGGCGCAGCGGTATTGTGTAACGAGGAAACTGCTCATTATCTGCTGCAGTTTGCTCGCCATCTGATCTACAGCACCGCCATGCCTCCGGCGCAGGCAGTCTCATTGCAAACTGCATTAAAAGTGGTTCAGCAGGGTGATGTGCTCAGAGAACGGCTTACTGAAAATATTCAGCGCTTTCGACGGGGGGCCACGCAGCTCTCCCTGAAGCTTGCAGATTCGAACAGCGCTATTCAGCCGCTGATTGTGGGCGAGAATCAGCGCACGCTGGATCTCGCTTCTCAACTGCGGGAGTGGGGCTTCTGGCTAACGGCTATTCGCCCTCCGACCGTACCGCCTGGCAGCGCGCGCCTGCGTATCACCCTCACGGCCGCCCATACGTCAGACGATATCGATGCCCTGCTGGAGGCGCTTTATGACGCAGCTGGTTGACAAGGCCTCAGTCGCGGCAGCATTTGGCCGGGCAGCAGGCAGCTACGAGCGCTTTGCCGATTTGCAGCGGACCTGCGGAGATTACCTCCTGGAGGGGCTACATGGTCGTTGTGCATCCAGCGTGCTGGACGCCGGCTGTGGTACGGGCTGGTACAGCCGTATATGGCGGGAGAAGGGAAGCGATGTTCTGGCGCTGGATATTTCCAAAGCGATGCTTGAGCAATGCCAGAAAACCCGGTCGGCGCACCGATTCCTTGAGGGTGATATCGAGTCCATTCCGTTGGCGAATGAACAAGTCGATCTGGTCTGGAGTAATCTAGCCGTGCAGTGGTGCAGCGACCTTCGTCAGGGACTATCCGAGCTGTATCGCGTGGCAAAACCGGACGGTTGCATTGCGTTTACCACGCTGGCGGCAGGCTCACTGCCTGAACTGCAACAGGCCTGGCGCGGCGTGGATGAAAGGGCGCACGCTAATCAGTTTTTATCCGTTACCGAGATAGAACAAGCCTGCAGTCTTTGGCGAACCGCATTGACCTGCCGGACCGTTAGCCAGCAGTTCCCCGACGTGATGAGCGCGATGCGTTCGCTGAAAGGCGTCGGCGCGACTCACCTGCATGAAGGCCGAAAAAATACCCTGATGACGCGTGGGCAGTTGAATCGGCTCAGCGAAACATGGCCAAAGCAAGATGGGCAGTTTTCCCTCAGTTGGCAGATAATTTTTGGAGTGATTGAACGTGATTAAGAAGTGGTTTGTGACCGGGACCGATACTGAAGTAGGGAAGACCGTTGCCAGCTGTGCGCTGCTACAGGCGGCCAGCGCAGCCGGGTATCGTTCAGTGGGCTATAAGCCCGTAGCCTCTGGCAGTGAAATGACGCCAGAGGGCATCCGTAACAGCGATGCGCTGGCTCTGCAACGCAACGGTTCGGTCGCGCTGCCGTATGAGCAAATTAATCCGCTGGCTTTCATTGAACCTACTTCTCCGCACATCATTAGCGCTGAAGAGCAGCGTCCCATCACCTTTTCCGCAATGTCTGAAGGCCTGCAAAATCTTACCGGTAAAGCCGACTGGATTCAGGTGGAGGGGGCGGGAGGCTGGTTTACTCCACTTTCTGACACCACTACGTTTGCCGAGTGGGCCATCAGTGAACGGCTGCCGGTCATTCTGGTGGTAGGGGTTAAGCTGGGCTGTATTAACCATGCGATGCTCACGGCACAGGCCGTACTTGCCGCCGGGCTGCCGCTTGTTGGCTGGATCGCAAACGGCGTTCAGCCAGCAGGCAAAAGGCACGCAGAGTATCTGGCCACGCTCAAGCAGCGGCTCCCGGCACCTCTGCTGGGGGAGATCCCCTGGCTTGAGGATATCAGCGATGAAACCTCGCTTGGCCACTATCTCGATCTCTCCGTCATTGCGGTATAAGCCGCAAAACTAACGCAACAAAAGCCACGCTCGCAGCAGCGCCTCGGGCTGGCTCCCGCTTTAACACATTCCCCAAAGACGAAGATTTTTCTCTGCCGGCAAAGAGTATAGAGTATTTCATAATTTGAGTTGTCATATGACAACCTTTATGAGATGATTTTTTAGCCGGAGGAGATATGGCAAGAAAACGGCACCCGCAAAAAGAAATAGAAGCGGCATTAAGCTACGCCGAATTTCAAGGATGGCGGGTCAAAGAGGGCGGTTCTCACTGCTGGGGAAAACTTTATTGTCCGTGGAACGATAAAGCCTGCCGCTGCGGAGAGTTTTGCATCAGCTGCGTGTGGAGCACGCCGCGAAATGCAGAGAACCATGCCAGGCAAATTCGCAGGCTTGTGGACGGATGTGCAAACATAGCATCCCGCAGCGTCCTGCACTAATAAGGAGAACGCATCATGGCGGAATACACGTTTACGCTTATTTTTAACCTGCCCAATAGCCAGAAGGAACCTGAGCAGTGGGTTGGCATGCTGGGAGCAGGGGGCTGTGATGATGCCCTTATTGGCATAGGCGTAACGGGGCGTATCGCCCTGAACTTCACCCGTCAAGCCAACGGTGCAGAAGATGCACTGCTGAGCGCGCTAAAGGACGTCTCTCGCATTATTCCAGGTGCTTCGCTGGTTGAAGCCGCACCTGATTTAGTTGGGCTGAGCGACGTAGCCGAACTGCTGGGCGTTTCCCGGCAGTATATTCGAAAAGTGATGGTTTCCCGCGAAGCGTTTCCCACGCCGATACACGACGGAAAAACCGCGTTGTGGAATCTAGAAACGGTTTTACGTTGGATGAATAGCACCGGCGTGAAGTCGATACCTGCGCCGCTGCTGGATGTTGCAAAAGTGACCCGCCAGTGCAATCTTCGCCGGGCATTAACCGCTCTGAATCCGGCATTTCAGGCACGGCTGGAAAACCTGTAAGAGGGAGAGCATTCAAGGCTCCAGCCAGCCCGCGACGAGCTTATCATCAAGCTGAGAAACATTGCCTTGAGCGACATTTCTGCCTTTGTGCAACAGGCAAAATTTGTCTGCTACACGACGTATAAACGACAGACGCTGTTCAACCAGCAGAATGGTCAGGCCAAAGTCGCGGTTCAGGCGCCGAATAAGGTTGCCCATTTCCGTGATGAAGCGCTGGCCTCCGCCCAGAGTGGGCTCATCCAGTATGAGCAGCTTAGGCTGTAAGACCAGAGCTCTGGCAAGCGCTAACTGCTGCTGCAAATCCGTTTGGAGTTCACCGCTTCTCACCTGCCGCAGGCTGTAGAGTTCGGGGAAAAGATCGTAAATGAGCGCAGGGATGACCCGGGGCGTCCGGTGACCCGCCATCATCGCGATTTGCAGGTTCTCCTCGACGCTCAGTTGGGAAAAGATGCGTCTGTCCTGTGGAACGTAGCTGATACCAAGCGCGGCGCGGCTCTCAACGGGCTTATTGACCAGATCCTCCGGTGGCAATCCTGCCTGCTGCCACAGCATGCTGCCGCTTTGTACGGGCAAGTAGCCGGTAATGCAGTTTACCAGCGTGGTTTTCCCCTGTCCGGGCGCGCCAAGCACGCAGGTGCATTCGCCCGGCGTCAGTTCGAGGTCGAGATTCCACAATATGTGATTGTCACCGTAGAACTGATTAACAGCGCGTAAGCTCAGCATGGCTCATCTCCTTGGTTGGGGGAGGCTTCCCCATGGATATGCTGCAATTAGCTTGCCAGCTTGGTGATAAAGCCTGAAAACGACCCTCTCTCCAGGATAAAACTGAGTATTGTCTCCCGGGCGGGGGGAGGATGAGGTAGAGGCTCCCGCTTCGCTGCACCTGACAGGTGCTAAAAAGAACGAATTTGGTGCAATAAAACGCCTTTTAACCTCAGGATATATCTCGATTTCGAGATCTTGCTCAACATGGCCGGGTATAGCGAAATCGAATGAATAGAAGCAAAAAAATTAGCGAAATTTTTTTTTCGACCCCGGCACAGAAAGATCAGGGGTTTTTCCGAGTGGCTAAGCAAAAGGGCTTGCTGCAGTTATCCACTATTCCTGTGGATAACCTTGTGCATTAGAGTTAGAAAACTTGATGAAAGCGAGAGCGGGCGCGGCCTGCGGGCAAATTGGCGCGAAACCGGTCTTTATGAAATATCTACTTAAATTCAATCGCTTAAATAAAATCAACTGCTGCAATAAAACTGTCAAACAATGGGCCTGTGGTTTCCTTACCTCCCTTGACAAATGTTAAAAGGCGAAAAAATTTGGGGATAACCGCTGGCGGCTGGAGATTTATCTGGCAAAGGGGGAAATTGTGGGCAAACAAAACGGCAAAATGTATTGGTTAGCAGGCGTAGTAAAAATGAGAACTGGTGTTTTATACAGTTTTCTACTGGCAAAAATCGCGCTGCCGGGTAAAATTACTCTCCGGCCCGCTCGTTTCTTCATCAGGTAGCCCGTTCATGAGTAAAGCGTTCAAACTGAATTCAGCATTTAAGCCTTCTGGCGACCAGCCAGAAGCAATCCATCGCCTGAAAGACGGGCTTGAAAACGGACTGGCGCACCAGACGCTGCTGGGCGTAACGGGGTCGGGTAAAACCTTCACGGTGGCAAACGTTATTGCCGACCTTCAGCGTCCGACGATGGTGCTGGCACCGAATAAAACGCTGGCAGCGCAGCTTTATGGCGAGATGAAAGAGTTTTTCCCGGACAACGCGGTTGAGTTTTTCGTCTCCTACTACGATTACTACCAGCCAGAGGCCTATGTCCCAAGCTCGGACACTTTCATTGAAAAAGACGCCTCGGTAAACGAGCACATTGAACAGATGCGTCTGTCGGCGACGAAGGCACTGCTTGAACGCAGAGACGTTATCGTGGTGGCCTCCGTGTCGGCAATCTACGGCCTGGGCGACCCTGATTTGTACCTCAAGATGATGCTTCACCTGACGAAGGGCATGATCATCGACCAGCGTTCGATCCTGCGCCGCCTGACCGAGCTGCAATACACGCGTAACGATCAGGCTTTCCAGCGCGGCACGTTCCGCGTGAGAGGGGAGGTGGTGGATATCTTCCCGGCAGAGTCGGATGACCTTGCGCTGCGCGTGGAGTTGTTCGACGAAGAAGTTGAGAGGCTGTCGCTGTTTGATCCGCTGACCGGGCAGATCGATCAAACCATTCAGCGCTTCACCATCTACCCTAAGTCGCACTACGTTACGCCGCGTGAGCGCATTGTGCAGGCGATGGAAGACATCAAGGTTGAGCTGGCCGAGCGCCGTAAATTTCTGCTCGCCAATAATAAACTGCTGGAAGAACAGCGTATTGCCCAGCGTACCCAGTTTGATCTCGAGATGATGAACGAACTGGGCTATTGCTCGGGTATCGAAAACTACTCTCGGTATCTTTCAGGGCGTGGTCCCGGCGAGCCGCCGCCAACCCTTTTTGACTACCTTCCGGCCGATGGCCTGCTGGTGGTGGATGAATCCCACGTCACCATTCCGCAAATTGGCGGGATGTACCGAGGAGACCGTGCGCGTAAAGAGACGCTGGTGGAATATGGCTTCCGCCTTCCGTCCGCGCTGGATAACCGCCCGCTAAAATTCGAAGAGTTTGAAGCGCTGGCCCCGCAAACTATCTACGTTTCCGCCACGCCGGGTAACTACGAGCTTGAGAAATCCGGCGAGGACATCGTTGACCAGGTTGTACGTCCTACCGGGCTGCTCGATCCGCTGATTGAGGTACGTCCCGTGGGCACTCAGGTGGATGATTTGCTCTCGGAAATTCGCAAGCGCGTGGCCGTTAACGAACGCGTGCTGGTGACAACGTTGACGAAACGTATGGCGGAAGACCTGACCGAATACCTCGAAGAGCACGGCGAGCGTGTCCGTTATCTGCACTCGGATATCGACACCGTAGAACGTATGGAGATCATCCGCGATTTGCGCCTGGGTGAGTTTGACGTGCTGGTAGGGATAAACCTTCTGCGAGAAGGTCTTGATATGCCGGAAGTGTCGCTGGTGGCGATTCTCGATGCGGACAAAGAAGGCTTCCTGCGCTCCGAGCGTTCGCTTATCCAGACCATCGGTCGCGCAGCGCGTAACATTAACGGCAAAGCGATTCTCTACGGCGACAAAATTACCCCGTCGATGGCGAAGGCGATTGGCGAAACCGAGCGCCGCCGCGAGAAGCAGCAGCGTTACAACGAAGAGAACGGTATTACGCCGCAGGGTCTTAATAAGCGAGTGGTGGACGTCCTGCAGCTTGGCGAAGGCATGGCGAAGACCAAAGGGCGGGCTAAAACCAAAGCGCGTAGCGTGATTGAAGATGATGAAATCGTGATGACGCCGAAAGCGCTGCAGCAGAAAATACACCAGCTTGAAGCGAAGATGCTGGAACACGCACAGAATCTTGAGTTTGAAGAAGCGGCGCAGATTCGCGACCAGCTTCACAAGCTGCGCGAACTGTTTATCGCCGCTTCGTAAGCGGTGAGGCTTAGCCGAGCTGCTGCACCGCTTCTTCTAAAGCGGCTCGCAGCAGCTGGCGGTCGTGCCGATATCGAATATCACTGGCTTCCAGCGGCAGCTGAATCACCAGCCTGTCGCTCACTTCGCTGACGTCGACCTGGGGGCCAACTACCACGGCATCCACAACACGTTTTCCAATATGTTGTTCCATCAGCTCCAGTTTTTGGCGCAGTGAAAGGCTGGCCGCGGCAGGGCTAAGCTCTTTGCCCAAATTTCCGATATACACCATCGGCGCTGGCGTGCGGCGCAACGCCTGATCCATCTCTTCAAGCAGCAGAATAGGCATCAGGCTGGTATAAAAACTCCCGGGGCCAATCAGGATCAAATCGGCTTCGGCAATGGCCTCAAGGGCCTCACGCGTGGCCGGTGCTTTAGGGTAAACCGCCAGATCCTGTGGCGGGTTAAGCAACTGGTCGATGCTGACTTCACCATAAACGGTGTTGCCCTGGTCATCGGTCGCCATCAAATCGACCGGGTGTTCCGACATAGGGATCAGCTGTGCATCCACTTTTAGCAGGTTACGAATTAAATTGATGGCCTCCAGAGGGCGCACGCTAAGGTGATCCAACGCCTTTAACATCAGGTTTCCGAGGTTATGCCCTGAAAGTTCGCCGTTACCGCTAAAACGGTATTCAAACATGGTCGACGCCACGCTTGGTTCGGTAATCAGCTGGTTCAGGCAGTTGCGCATATCTCCCCAGGCAATGCCGCCTTCCGAGCGCCGAATACGTCCAGTAGAACCGCCGTTATCGGTGGTGGTGACTATGCCGGTCAGACGTGAACCCAACGAGGAAAGTGATGACATTACGCGGCCCAGACCGTGGCCACCGCCGAGCGCGACTACCCGATCGAGATCTGCAAGCGTGCGATTACGCATAGAAAAGATAATCCTTAAGAGGCATACAGGCGCTTAAGGTAGCGTAAAAGCGCTAGAAAGACGATTCTTGCTCCGTGGATAATGATTCACGTCAAAGTAAAAATTATCTTTTTAAGTACTCTGTAGCGAAATTAAGCAATAACTCCGTTATGTATAGATTTATATAACGAAAACTGATATAGCGCGAAGCAAGATGTCGCGCTACTATCGCAGTAACACACACTCAAGCCCTGGTACCTAAGTCACAAGATAAGGTGCCCTGGCCGCAGCCCCTGAGGTTGCCAGGGTGCAGGAAGAAATGACTGCATCTCCCGTATTTGGAAAGGTGTACTCAGTGTCCCAGCTTACCGATGCTTTTGCGCGTAAGTTCTATTACTTGCGCTTATCAATAACCGACGTCTGCAATTTCCGCTGCAGCTATTGCCTGCCCGACGGCTACAAGCCCCACGGTGTGGCCAATAAAAGCTTTCTCAACGTCGATGAAATCCGCCGCGTCACCCGGGCTTTTGCGGCTTTGGGGACGGAGAAAGTACGCCTGACCGGCGGTGAACCCTCTCTGCGACGGGACTTTACCGACATCATCGCCGCGGTGCGTGAAAACGCCTCTATTCGCCAGCTTGCCGTGACCACCAACGGCTATCGCCTGGCTCGGGACGTTAACGCGTGGCGTGATGCCGGGCTGACCGCCCTTAACGTTAGCGTCGACAGCCTCGATGCCCGCCAGTTTCATGCCATCACCGGCCAGGATAAATTCCGCCTGGTGATGGACGGGATTGATGCCGCTTTCAACGCCGGTTTTGAGCGTGTGAAGGTGAACACCGTGCTGATGCGTGACGTAAACCATAATCAGCTCGAAACCTTCCTTGCCTGGATCAAACCTCGCCCTATCCAGCTACGCTTTATTGAGCTGATGGAAACCGGCGACGGCGGCACGCTTTTCCGCAAACACCATATCTCCGGCAAAACCATCCGTGAGCAGCTGCTTGAACGCGGCTGGGTTCACCAGCTTCGTCAGCGCAGCGATGGCCCCGCTCAGGTCTTCTGTCACCCCGACTATGAAGGGGAAATCGGGCTCATCATGCCGTACGAGAAAGATTTCTGTGCCAGCTGTAACCGGCTGCGCGTCTCCTCGGTCGGCAACCTGCACCTTTGCCTTTTTGGCGAACAGGGGATTGCGCTACGAGATCTGCTGGCGGATGACGCCCAACAGAGCGAGCTGGAAGGGCGTATCGCTTCCGCGCTGGCGCAGAAAAAGCAAACCCATTTCCTGCATGACGGTAACACCGGCATCACCCAAAATTTGTCGTATATCGGCGGCTAAAGTCTGCCCAAAAGGAGAATATCGATGAGTCAGGTAAGCGCAGAGTTTATCCCGGCACGAATTGCTATTTTGACGGTGTCCAGCCGCCGCGGCGAAGAAGACGACACATCAGGTCACTATCTGCGGGAAGTCGCGACGGAAGCGGGGCACCTGGTGGTGGATAAAGCTATCGTCAAAGAAAACCGTTATGCCATCCGCGCTGTGGTTTCGCAGTGGATTGCCGATGAGCAAATTCAGGTTGTGCTGATTAACGGTGGAACCGGATTTACGGATGGAGATCAAACTCCAGAGGCGCTGCTGCCGCTGTTCGATCGCGAGGTTGAAGGTTTCGGGGAACTGTTCCGCATGCTCTCTTTTGAAGAGATTGGAACCTCTACGCTGCAGTCTCGCGCCGTGGCGGGTATGGCAAACAAAACGTTGATTTTCGCCATGCCGGGCTCAACCAAAGCCTGCCGCACCGCCTGGGAAAATATCATTCAGGTACAGCTGGATGCCCGCCAGCGTCCTTGCAATTTCCACCCACATCTTAAGAAGTAAGTTATGTCGCAACTCACCCACATTAACGCCGCCGGAGAAGCGCATATGGTGGACGTGTCCGCCAAAGCTGAAACGGCGCGCGAAGCTCGCGCAGAAGCATTTGTTACCATGAAGCCGGAAACGCTGGCAATGATCGTTGACGGCAGCCACCACAAAGGTGACGTGTTTGCCACGGCGCGCATCGCGGGTATTCAGGCCGCGAAGCGTACCTGGGAACTGATCCCGCTGTGCCATCCGCTGCTGTTGAGCAAAGTAGAAGTGCAGCTGGAAGCCCAGACTGAACACCACCGCGTACGTATTGAGTCGCTGTGCCGTCTGAGCGGTAAAACCGGCGTTGAGATGGAAGCTCTGACGGCGGCGTCCGTCGCGGCGCTGACCATCTACGACATGTGCAAAGCGGTGCAAAAAGACATGGTTATCGGCCCGGTGCGTTTGCTGGAAAAAAGCGGTGGAAAATCCGGTGACTTCAGGGTGGAACACAATGCTTAATGTTTTGTTTTTTGCCCAGGTGCGCGAGCTGGTCGACTGCGACAGCCTGACGCTGGATGAAACCTACCGGGATGTAGAGCAGCTACGTGCAGCGTTAGCCACCAGAGGCGATCGCTGGGCGCTGGCGCTGGAATCCGGCAAGCTGCTGGCGGCGGTAAACCAAACGCTGGTGAGCTTCGACCATCCGCTTGCTAAAGGTGACGAAGTCGCTTTCTTCCCACCTGTGACAGGGGGCTAAGTGGACAGCACGCGTATTATTGTTGGCCGCGAGAATTTTAACGTCGGCGAAGAGTACCAGTGGCTTTCTCAGTGTGATGAGGACGGCGCGGTCGTAACCTTCACCGGCAAGGTCCGCAATCATAATCTGGGAGATAGCGTTAGCGCTCTGACGCTCGAACACTACCCGGGGATGACCGAAAAAGCGCTGGCCGAAATCGTTGACGATGCCAGAAGCCGCTGGCCGCTCCAGCGCGTGACGGTGATTCATCGCATCGGCGAACTGTGGCCGGGGGACGAAATTGTTTTTGTCGGCGTGACGGGCGCGCACCGTAGTTCGGCGTTTGAAGCCGCCCAGTTCATTATGGATTACCTGAAAACCCGCGCGCCGTTCTGGAAGCGTGAGGCGACTGAGGAAGGCGACCGCTGGGTTGAGGCGAGAGACAGCGACAAACAGGCGGCTAAACGCTGGTAGGCTGCGCGGCCTGTGGGATGTGTTAATCTTAAAGCGGGTGAGCCAAACAGCTCGCGTCAAAAGCTAAATTCACAACACAGAGGAAGCATCATGGACCGATTCCCGCGTCCCAATGAGACTATCGTGCAGCGTGCCAACACTGGCCTCCAGACCTTTATGGCGCAGGTCTACGGCTGGATGACCTGCGGTCTGCTTTTGACCGCCTTTATTGCCTGGTATGCAGCCAATACTCCGGCGGTAATGCAGTTTGTCTTCTCCAGTAAAATTACCTTCTTTGGCCTGATTATCGTCCAGTTGGGGCTGGTTTTTGTGCTCTCAGGCATGGTGCATAAGCTTAGCGCTGGCGTCGCGACGTCGCTGTTTATGCTTTACTCGGCGCTGACCGGGTTGACCATGGCGAGTATTTTCCTGGTATACACCTACTCGTCTATCGCCAGCACGTTCGTGGTTGCCGGCGGGATGTTTGGCGCCATGAGCCTCTATGGCTACACCACTAAGCGTGATCTGAGCGGCTTCGGCAACATGCTGTTTATGGCGCTGATCGGCATCGTTCTCGCCTCTTTGGTTAACTTCTGGCTGAAAAGCGATGTGCTGATGTGGGCTATTACCTATATCGGCGTGGTGGTGTTTGTGGGCTTAACCGCTTACGACACGCAGAAACTGAAAAATATCGGCGAGCAGATTGATACCCGCGACGCGCAAATGCTGCGTAAGTACTCCATTCTTGGCGCCTTAACGCTGTATCTGGACTTTATTAACCTGTTCCTGATGCTGCTGCGTATCTTCGGTAACCGCCGCTAATATACCCATATCCTCTCCTTCGGGAGAGGGTTTTACCCCCGCAGTTTTGCTTTTCTTTCCAGCACTTTTGCCTGCCAGAACGGAAATATATTGCAATACCTGTCACAAAAAGGGGGCGTATTGAGGAAATTTCCGTACACTTGCGTACTCTGATTAACAGGAAGAAATACTCCAGGAGATAAAACATGAAGTGGCAACAACGTGTAAGAGTGAGAACCGGACTGGGTTGCTGGCAGATTATGCTGCATCTTGCGGTGGTCGCTGTCCTGCTCGTTGGCTGGAAAACGGCAACCCTGATCCCCGTGGGAGTAGGGCTGTGCCTGCTTTATGTCGCCACCGTGGTCATGATGTTTATCTTCCAGCGTTTTCATACCGGCCTGCTGCGCGACATCGGTGACTTCCTCGAAGAGCTGACCACCACCTGGTATTTCGGCAATGCGATGATTGCCCTGTGGCTACTGTCACGCGTGGTGCAGAGCCACCTTCTTCTGGGGCTGGCCGGCCTGGCGATGCTCGCGGGACCGGCTATTTACTCTCTGCTCGCGAAAGACAAATCAGGCAATCTTGCGCCTAAACATCCAGTACGCCGCTGATCCTGTCGTGGCCGCAATCACCAGCAGCGGCCATAAACTCTGCCAGACAATCCCAAAGTTCGCATCCTTCAGGTAAATCTGCTTCGTGATGTCGGTGAAATGGCGAATCGGGTTTATCCACGTTAAATCCTGCAGCCACACCGGCATATTTTCTACCGGCGAGACATAGCCGGAAAGCAGGATCGCCGGCATCATAAAGACAAACACGCCGATAAACGCCTGCTGCTGGGTGGAGCAGAGGGCGGAAATCAGCAGCCCGAATCCCACCAGCGACAGCCCGTAGATAATCATCGTGAAGTAAAACAGCAGCAGCGAGCCGGAGAAGGGGATGTGATACCCCCAAATCCCTACCGCCAGAACGATACTGGCCTGAACCAGTGCCACAATCTGTGCCGGAACCGCCTTGCCGATAAAGATTTGCCAGGTCGCCAGAGGAGAAACCAGCAGCTGGTCGAGCGTGCCTTGCTCACGTTCACGGGCGACGGAAAGCGATGTCACGATCATCACCCCGATAGTGGTTATCATCGCTATCAGCGACGGCACCACGAACCATTTGTAATCCAGGTTTGGGTTATACCAGTTGCGGATCGTCAGCTCGCTATTGTTTGGCTTCGGCATGCCCGTCATCAGCTCTTGCTGGTAGTTATTAACGATTTGCTGGAGATAGTTGGCGGCAATCTGGGCGCTGTTTGAGTTGCGCCCGTCGAGCAGAATTTGCAGCTTCGCCGGCTGCTGGCTGGCGATGTCGCGCGAGAAATTAGCCGGGAAGCGAATCAGCAGTAACGCTTTCTGGTTGTCGATGGTCGGCTGTATTTCCTGCGGGCTTTTTAGCAGCAGCACGTTGCTGAAGGCGCTGGCGCGAGCAAAGCGCTGGGTCAGCTCAATCGAATGGCTGCCGTTATCCTCGTTATAAATGGCGATGGTGGCGTTAGTCACCTCAAGGGTGGCGGCAAACGGAAACAAAAGCACCTGTAGCAGCACCGGCAAAATAAGGATGGCGCGGGTTTGCGGCTCGCGCAGCAGCGACTGCAACTCTTTGCGAATTAGCGTCCATAAACGATAAAACATGCTTTCTCCCTTAATCGAGCCGACGTTTAGTTTTCAGCGCCGTCAGGCCGATAAACATCACCGCCGAGGCAATTAAAAACAGCGTGTTGACGATAAGCACCGAGGTGATATTGCCGGCCAAAAACAGGCTTTGTAGGGTGCTGACGAAGTAGCGCGCCGGAATAACATAGGTTACTGCCCGGATAATGGCCGGCATGCTGTCTATCTGGAAAATAAAGCCTGACAGCATGATGGACGGCAAAAAGGCGGCGTTAAGCGCGACCTGCGCGGCATTGAACTGGTTGCGGGTAATGGTGGAAATCAGCAAGCCCATGCCCAGCGTGCTGAGTAAAAAGAGGCTGGTTATCAGGAACAGCAGAATCAGCGAGCCGCGCCAGGGCACGCCGAGGATAAACACCGTCACCAGCATACAAAGCAGCATCGCCAGCATGCCCAGCACGTAGTAAGGCACCAGCTTGCAGAGCAGCAGTTCGGTGCGCGTCACCTGGGTTGAAAGCAGCGCCTCCATGGTGCCGCGCTCCCATTCCCGGGCCACGACCAGTGAGGTCAGTATCGCGCCGATAACTGTCATAATGATGGTCACCGCACCGGGAATAATAAAGTGCTGGCTGATGGCGGCGGGGTTAAACCAGTAGCGAAGCTGCACGTCGATTAGCGGCTCAAAATGTTCGCCGCGATCTTCCGCCCGCTGCTGTTGCCAAAGCTGCCAGATCCCCTGCATATAGCCCTGAACAAAGTTAGCCGTGTTCGGTTCACTGCCGTCGGTAATGACCTGAATCGGGGCCGTGGCGCCGGGCCGCGCCATATTTTGTGCAAAGTCGGTGGGAATAGTGACCATGCCGCGAATTTTCCCGGCCTGCATCTGCTGAATAAGCTGTTCGCGGTTATCGCTGATGGTGGGCTGAATAAACGGCGAGGCGCTGATGGCATGGGTGAAATCCAGAGCGTCTTCACTCTGCTGCTCGATCAGAACGCCGACGTGAAGGCGGCTGGAGTCGAGGTTGATGCCATAGCCGAAGATAAACAGCAGCAGCAAAGGGATAACCACGGCGATTAACCAACTGCTGGGGTCGCGCACAATTTGCCGCGTTTCTTTCACGCACAGGGCACGGACGCGGCGCCACGATACCCTCTGGCTATGTTCGCTCATCGCTATGTTCCTTATCCCATTCGTGAATCAGCCCGATAAACGCCTGCTCCATGGTCGGGTCCGGCGTTTCGTCATCCGCCACCTGCTGCTTCAGGTCGTCCGGCGTGCCGCTGGCAATCAGCTTGCCCCGGTACACCAGGCCTATACGGTCGCAGTATTCGGCCTCATCCATAAAGTGAGTGGTCACCATCACCGTGACGCCTTTCTCCACCATGCTGTTGATATGCAGCCAGAATTCGCGTCGGGTGATCGGGTCGACGCCGGAAGTCGGTTCGTCAAGAAACAGAATGTCCGGTTCGTGCATCAGCGAACAGGCGAGCGCCAGCCGCTGCTTAAAGCCCAGTGGAAGCGAGTCCGTAGTGCTATTGGCGATAGGCTGCAGCGCAAACGCCTCGCTCATGCGGTTAATTTTGTCCTGTTGGGCACGTCCACGCAGGCCATAAACCCCGGAGAAGAAACGCAGGTTCTGCGCTACCGTCAGGTTGCCGTAAAGCGAGAATTTCTGAGCCATATAGCCAAGATGCTGGCGCGCCTTGCCTGAGCTGGTTTTCAGGTCCATATCCAGCACCAGCGCCTTACCCGAAGTGGGGACTAACAAACCGCACATCATCTTGAAGGTGGTGGACTTCCCCGCGCCGTTGGGGCCGAGCAGCCCGAAGATTTCACCGCGCTTAACGGCAAAGTTAACGTGGTCGGTTGCCGCAAAGTCGCCAAATTTTTTGGTCAGCTCTTCGGCCTGAATTACCGTCTCGCCGGACTCGCCTTCAACGGTATGAAGAATATCGCCGAGCGGGGATTCGTTAGTAGTGGCCCCGCCCAGTAAATCAATAAAGGCGTCTTCAAAGCGCGGGTCGGTTTCTTTCAGGCTGGACTCAGAGACATTCAACGCGTTAGCCAGTTCGCTGATGTTGGAATCCTTAGCAAGGATAAGCCGTACCGAGCGTCCCTGAATCACACCGTCGCTGACCTGCGGCAGCTTCAGGGCCCGCTGAAGAAGCTGGCGGTTGTTTTCGTGCTCATGGCTGACCAGCAGCGAGCGCCCGGCCATCTTCTGCGTCAGCGCTTTCGGCGCGCCGTGATAAAGCAGCTCACCTTCGTTCATCAGCAAAATTTCCCGGCACTGCTCGGCTTCGTCCAGATATGACGTGCTCCAGAGGATCAGCATGCCTTCACCCGCCAGCTCGTGCACCATCTGCCATAGTTCGCGTCTTGAGATAGGGTCAACGCCCACGCCGGGCTCATCCAGCAGCAGCACTTTAGGCTGGCCGACCAGGGTGCAGGCGAGGCCAAGTTTTTGCTTCATCCCACCGGAGAGCTTGCCCGCCAGGCGCCCGGTAAATGGCCCCAGGGATGTAAACTCCAGCAGTCGGGCAAACGTGTTCTTACGCTGCTCCCCGGTCACGCCTCGCAGGTCGGCATAAAGCGTGAGGTTTTCCATCACCGTTAAATCTTCGTACAGGCCAAACTTTTGCGGCATATAGCCCAGTTCAGCACGCAGGGCGCGATCGTCTTTAATCGGGTCGAGGCCGATAACCGAGGCCGTTCCTTCGCCAGGTTGCAGCAAACCGGCAAGCATCCTCATCAGCGTGGTTTTCCCCGCGCCGTCGGGGCCAACCAGCCCGGTCACCGCTCCCGCGTGAATTTCGCAATCAAGGCTGGCGACCGCCGGTTTTTCCAGATCGGGGAAGCGTTTTACCAGCCCCTGCAGGCGAATTACCGCGTCATTGCTGCTCATGCTGTGTTCCGCCGTTGAATTTCACCGTGACCGGCATGCCCTGGCGCAGCGCGTCATCTGCATCGGTGACGATAATACGTAAGCGATAGACTAAATCCGTGCGCAGATCCGGTGTTTCAACCGTTTTTGGGGTGAACTCCGCAGTCGGTGACACAAAACCTACCTTGCCGTGGTAAGGCTTGTCCGGGCGGCCATCGGTGTAAATCAGCAGTTCGCTGCCGGGTTTGGCCTGCCCAAGATTGGTTTCGTCGATATAGGCGCGGATCCACACCGGGCGGGTAAGTGAAAGCGTGAGTACCGTACTGCCTGCGTTAAGCATGCTGCCGGGCTCAACGGCGCGGGTTAACAGCGTGCCGTCAGAAGGAGCGAGCAGGGTGGTGTCCTGCAGGTCGAGCTGAGACTGTGCCAGCTGCGCTTTGGCCTGCTGCAGGCTGGCCTGAGCCTGAGCAATTTCCTGCGGGCGGTTGCCGCTGCGGTATTGGCTGAGTTTGTCCTGGGCCGCTTTCAGCGTGGCTTTTGCCTGGTCGCTTGAGGAGCGGGCGTTGGCTAAGTCATTCGCCGAGATGGTTTTTGTCGCCCAAAGCCCCTGCTGGCGCTGGTAAAAGTTCTGCGCATAATCATAGGCGGCCTGGGCCTGATTAACCTGAGCGGCCGCCTGAGCAATTTCTTCATCGCGATAGCCGGCAATGATCAAATCGTATTTGGCCTGCGCCGCCGCCACGTTTGCCTCTGCCTGACGCAGGGCGTTTTCATAAGGCGCTTTGTCAATCAACCCCAATGGCTCACCGGCCTTGATGGCATCGCCCTCGTCAACCTCAAGCGCTGCAAGACGACCGCCAACGCGGAAGCTCAGGTTAACGGTGCGAATATCCACGTTGCCGTAAAGCGTTAGCTCACTGTTCTGCTGGCTTTGATACCATTTCCAGCCACCAAAGGCCGCGGCCACGAGCACTAAAATGACAATGACGGCAATCACCGGCTTCTTACTGTTCATCACTAACGTGTCCTCTGTTTACGGATAATCCCTGCAGGATGAAATCAACGTGGCTCAGCACCACGCGGCTTATTTGCTGCACCTTTGCCTGGTCAAACTGCGGCCAGCCGGTGCGTAACAGAATCGTTTCTCGCCCAAGCCGGAAGGCCAGCACCTGGCCGAGCAGCGTATGGGTATGCAAAATCGTGTCGGTATCAAAAGGATCCCGCCCGGTGTAGTGCGCAACCAGCGTGGTCAGCAGGGAGTGCATGGGGTCGATAACCTGCTGGTGAATAAGCTGATAGGCAGCGGTGGGGGAAAGCTGTTCGCGGGAGATAAATTTGCTCAGATTAAGCGTGTCGTCCGCGGTCAGCAGGGCGATCATCTGCCCGAGCGCGGTATGAATAAGATGGCGTATTTTCTGCTGGTCCGGCTCGGTCTGGCTCAGCAGTGCTTCTGCGGCGGCAACGTGCTCGTGAAAATTACCGCTGATGAAGTCGGCAATACACTGAGCGGAGGCCATATACAGCGCTTCTTTGGAGCCAAAGTAATAGGTAATGGCGGCTATATTTTGCCCGGCCTGAGCGGCGATATCGCGCGTAGTAGCATGCATGCCGTATTCGGCAAATTGCGCTATCGCGGCGGTAATTAGCGTATTTTTAGCCTGCTCTCCGCGGCTGGTGACGGGCGTCGGCGAAGGTGTCATACCGACCTCTTAAAAGTTAATCAATCGATTGATTAAGCGTAAGCAAAGTTATCGAGCCTGTCCAGCACAAGGCTTTATTCTGTTGACTGCGCCGAAAGTGAGAATTTATGCGGAAGATCACAAAAACTGCTACACTGCTCGCGAACGGCGCCGTGGTTTGCGCCTCCTCTCTTCGCCAGCTTAGCGCTGGCGCGTGATGTTCCCCCTGGAAACTACACCGCACATTGCGGTCAGGGCGGTTCTGGAGTTCCTATGTCTTTTGATTCTCTCGGCCTGAATGCCGATATTTTGCGTGCGGTGGAAGAGCAGGGCTATCGTGAGCCTACCCCAATCCAGCGTCAGGCAATTCCGGTAGTGTTAGCAGGCCGTGACCTGATGGCCAGTGCCCAAACCGGTACCGGCAAGACCGCAGGTTTTACCCTGCCGCTGTTACAGCGTCTGACCGACAGCGCGCCTCACCTGAAGGGCCGTCGCCCGGTGCGTGCGCTGATCCTCACCCCTACCCGCGAACTGGCGGCGCAGATTGGTGAGAACGTCCGCGACTACAGCAAATATTTGAATATCCGCTCGCTGGTTGTCTTCGGCGGCGTGAGCATTAACCCGCAGATGATGAAGCTGCGCGGTGGCGTGGATGTGCTGGTAGCGACCCCGGGTCGTCTGCTGGATCTTGAGCATCAGAACGCCGTGAAACTCGACCAGATCGAGATCCTCGTACTGGATGAAGCCGACCGCATGCTGGACATGGGCTTTATCCATGATATCCGCCGCGTGCTGGCTAAGCTGCCTGCGCGTCGCCAGAACCTGCTGTTCTCGGCAACCTTCTCCGACGACATTAAAGGCCTGGCTGAAAAGCTGCTGCATAACCCGGAAGAAGTGGAAGTGGCTCGCCGCAACACGGCTTCTGAGCAGGTCACTCAGCACGTTCACTTTGTGGATAAAAAGCGCAAGCGGGAACTGCTGTCGCAGATGATTGGCGAAGGCGACTGGCAGCAGGTGCTGGTGTTTACCCGCACCAAGCATGGCGCTAACCACCTTGCTGAGCAGCTGCAAAAAGACGGCATTACCGCGGCGGCAATCCACGGTAACAAGAGTCAGGGTGCCCGTACTCGCGCGCTGGCCGACTTCAAAAGCGGCGGCATTCGCGTGCTGGTTGCGACCGATATCGCGGCTCGCGGTCTGGATATCGAAGAGCTGCCGCACGTCGTTAACTACGAGCTGCCGAACGTCCCGGAAGACTACGTGCACCGTATTGGCCGTACCGGTCGTGCAGCGGCCACGGGCGAAGCGCTGTCTCTGGTTTGTGTCGATGAGCATAAGCTGTTGCGCGATATTGAGCGTCTACTGAAGCGTGAGATCCCACGTATGGCGCTGGAGGGATACGCGGTTGATCCGTCGATTCCAGCCGAGCCTATCGTGAACGGTCGCCAGCAGCGTGGCGGCGGCGGCGGTCGTGGTGGCCAGGGCGGTCGCGGTGGTCAAAGCCAGGGTCAGGGCCAACGTCGCAGCGGCAACGGCGGTAGCGCTAATGCCTCCGGCGATCGTAACAACGGCCCGCGTCGCAGCGGTAAACCGCAGGGCGAAGGTGCAGCGAAGCCGGCAGGTGAAAACGCCCGTCGTCGTCGTCCACCGCGTAAGCCAGCCTCGGCGCAGTAAGTTTTTTATACCCTCACCCTAACCCTCTCCCTAAAAGGGAGAGGGGATTAAAGACGTCCTGTGTTCCCCTTCGGGGCGAGGGGCTATGTTTTCCCCCTTCTCCTCTTTGGGGAGAGGGCCGGGGTGAGGGGACAACAACACAAATATTATCGGATGCGTCATGCGTGTTCTTCTTGCCCCGATGGAAGGCGTTCTCGACTCTTTAGTTCGCGAACTTCTTACCGAGGTTAACGACTACGATCTCTGTATCACCGAATTCCTTCGCGTGGTCGATCAGCTTTTACCGGCTAAATCCTTTCTCAAACTTTGCCCTGAACTTAACCACGCCAGCCGCACGCCGTCTGGAACGTTGGTCCGCGTTCAGCTGTTAGGGCAGTACCCACAGTGGCTGGCTGAGAACGCCGCTCGCGCGGTCGAGCTGGGTTCCTGGGGCGTTGACCTGAACTGCGGTTGCCCGTCTAAGCTGGTCAACGGCAGCGGCGGGGGCGCTACTCTGCTGAAAGATCCTGAACTTATTTATCGTGGGGCGAAAGCCATGCGTGAGGCCGTTCCCGCGCATTTACCGGTCACGGTAAAAATTCGCCTTGGCTGGGACAGCGGCGCGCGGCAGTTTGAAATTGCCGATGCGGTGGAGCAGGCGGGGGCGACGGAGCTGGTGGTTCACGGACGCACCAAAGAAGATGGCTATAAAGCCGAGCTTATCAACTGGGGTGCTATCGGCGAAATTCGCCAGCGGCTGTCGATTCCGGTCATCGCTAACGGTGAAATCTGGGACTGGCAGAGCGCGCAGGACTGCCTTGCGGCGACGGGGTGTGACTCTGTGATGATCGGCCGCGGGGCGTTAAATGTACCGAACCTGAGCCGCGTGATTAAATATAACGAAGCACGTATGCCGTGGGCCGACGTCGTTACGCTTTTGCAAAAATACAGCCGCCTCGAAAAACAGGGCGACACAGGCATGTACCACGTGGCGCGTATTAAGCAGTGGCTTGGCTATTTACGTAAAGAATACGTAGAGGCAACGGAGCTGTTTACGGTTATTCGTACGCTAAAAACGTCTGGAGATATCGCCCACGTGATTGGTGCGTTGAAATAAATTTTCCTATAGAACCCGTTAATTGATGCTTTAATTAATGGGCTTTTTTTGTTGTATAACTTCCTTTCTTACATTCAATTCTGAATCGGCTTCACAAATTTCCATCTTTCTTCTTTTTAATGCTGGAGCTTATTTCAGTGAGATGACAGTATGACGGCGTAAAATAAATAAAGGATTGTTACTGTCTAACAGGCAAAACCTAAGTTTTTTCTCCGGTAGTCGGGGGCGAAACTTAGGTTTTTTTTTAACTTTTTTTTATTAAAACAAGGGACGTTTACCATGTGCTCACACACAAAAATAACAGGCGGCATGATGCTGCTGCTGAGTTTGGGAGGAATTCCAGATGCTTTAGCGGATTATTCCCACTATGACGGCGGGCTGCTCACGGACAGCCATCTCGACGCTACGTTAAAAAATGTCTGGATGCTTAACACGTCAGATGCGATGGCAGATCGGGGCATCGGGGACCAGATTGCCTGGGCTCAGGCGCTGCACCTGGACTGGCAAAGCGGCTGGCTGTGGGATCATGTTGGGGTCGATGCTTCGTGGTATGGGGTGGCTAAACTCTATGCTAACGACGCGTTCTACGGCAGGGATTTACTGCGGGATAAAAACGGTAAAGCACAGGGCTTCAATAAGCTCGGGCAACTGTACGCCAAAGCGCGCTGGGGCGATCCACAACGCCACCTGTCGCTGTGGGCAGGCTGGCGGCAGCTCTATAAATTTGCCGCGCTAAATGTGACCCGCAGCCGCGCCGCGCCGAGTACCTGGGAAGGCGTTAGCTCTGAACTAGCCTGGGATGCCTTTGGCGCAAAGGCCGCCGTCGTTAACCGTTTTTCGGAACGAGATGAGCCGGAAAAGCGCCGTTTTAGAACCCTGAAATCCAACAAGCAAATAGACTATATCGCCACCGGAGAGCTGAGCTGGGTACCCGCTAAGGGCAGTAAAATCAGCTATATCGCCGCCGAGAGTGATAGCTATCTTCTGCGTCACGGGCTTGAGGCCAACGCTCTCGTGCCGCTGACGGATGACTTCAACCTGCTGGCAAGGAGCACCTACTATTACGCCCGCGGCCTTAGCGAATGGGAGGGTGCCCGTGGGTTTAGCCGCAGCGCACAACACCTGTTTGCACTTGTCGGCTATCAGTACGGGCGTTCTGAATCCGGGTTCGGCTGGTCGCATACCCAGGCCAGTCTGGATAATGGTTTAGGCCACGTCTATTGGCATTTTGGTAAAAATACGCGAGGTGCCTTTAATAGCAAAGCCGACGGTGAAGGTAATGACTATATCAATGACGGGGAGCAGATGCTGTATTTATACAGCCAGTATCAGCTCCTGCCTGAGCTATTAGTCGGCGTGTACGGTAATTACGGCTTTGGAATGGAATATAAAGGCGTGAGTTTAAAAGAGTGGGAGTATGGCGGCTATTTTCTCTGGAATAGCCCGCAGATTAAAGGCTTGAATGTATTTGCCGGGTTCGGCCCGAGCTATAGCTGGAAATTAACCTCTGCCGGAGCGCCTTCTCTCGCCAGTGATAATAGTACTTTCCGTCGTGCGAAAGGCGTTGGGGGAAGTGTGCGCATTGAATATCGGTTTAATCTACTTTGATAACGTTATAAATAAGGAGTAAATATGAAAAAGAATATTATCGCCGGACTGGTGCTTACGTTAATGGCGGGCTCTGCCTTTGCCGCCGAGCGCCCCATGCGTATTCTGTTAGTCAATGACGATGGCTGCCAGTCGGTGGGGACCACCTCATTGCAGGAGAAACTGGCGGCGAAAGGGTATGACGTCTGGATGGTTGCCCCCGCCACTAATCAAAGCGGTATTGGCTCGGCCATTACCTTCAAGCCGAATAAAATTTTCGACGTCAAAAAGGTCGCTGATAAGCGCTACTGCTTCCCGGGTACGCCGGCAGACTCCCTTGATTTTGGCGTGCTGGGCGTGATGAAAGAGACGCCTCCTGATCTGGTTATCTCCGGCGTTAATGATGGGCCAAACACCGGCGTCGCGCAGCTTAATTCGGGCACTATTGGTGCTGCCGCTCGTGCTGTTCGTTACGGCTACCCGTCTATTGCCGCCAGCATTGGCTATATTCTCAGCGAGCAGGAGATGAAGGCTGGTTGGCCAAGTACCCATAAGTACTGGCCGGATTCCGTCGATTACGTCTCCGGCCTGGTGGATACGCTGGCAAAAACCTGGCAGCCGGGCAAGCCGGTTCTGCCCGCGGGGTCAGGTTTAAGCATCAACTATCCGCCGCTGGAAAAGAAGGCCGTTAAGGGCGTGAAATTTGTTGAGAACGAGCGTAACCCGGTGCCGCAGCACTATTACAAGCTGCTCCCGGACGGCAAAGCTCAGCAAATCATGAGTGAAAAAGTGCTGACGCCGGTGGACACTGACACCGATACCGGCTGGCTGAACCGCGGGTACATCACCTGGACCGTTTTTGACGGAGAGTGGAACGCCCCGCAGTTTGACGAACAGTACCGCAAGCTGTTTTCCGTGGAGGCTGAAGCCAAATAGCAACCCGGTGCCGCGATCGTTATCACGCTTTTCGCCCTGCGCGCTTGAGCGATATATTCTCCGTGATAGAGTGCGGAAGTTGGATTGTTACTGCGCTTAGCAGGCAAAACCTGATTATCTGGCTCTGCCAGAGGTCAGGTTTTTTTGTTTCTGGGGTAACCATGGAAATTGCCAAGATACTGAACAACAACGTAGTGGTTATCCTCGACGAACACCAGCGCGAGCAGGTGGTAATGGGAAAGGGGCTGGGGTTTCAAAAGCAGCCGGGCGATAGCCTCGACCGCAGCAAGATAGAAAAGGTTTTTGCCCTGCAAAGCGATGAGCTGGTGGCGCGGTTAAGTGAACTGTTGAACCAGATCCCGCTGGAGGTGATGACCGCCTGCGACAGGATTATTCAACTGGCGCGTGAGCGGCTCGGCAAGCTGCAGGAAAGTCTCTACATTTCGCTCACCGACCACTGCCACTTTGCGATTGAGCGTCAGAAAAAGGGCATGGCCATTCGCAACGTGCTGCTCTGGGAGATCAAGCGCCTTTATCCCAGGGAGTTTTCCCTGGGCGTTGAGGCGCTTGGCATTATCGACCAGCGCCTTGGCGTGCGGCTGGCGGAAGATGAGGCAGGGTTTATTGCGCTGCACCTGGTGACCGCCCAGCTTGCAGGAGAGATGCCGGAGGTCATGGACGTTACTCGCGTGATGCAGGAAATTCTGCATATCGTGAAGTACCAGCTGCAAATTGAGTACCAGGAAGAGAGCCTGAGCTACCAGCGTTTCGTGACGCATTTGAAGTTTTTTGCCCAAAGAATGCTAAATCGTACCACCGTCGCGGATGACGACGAAACGCTGCACGTGGCGGTGAAAGAGAACTATCCGCTGGCGTGGCGCTGTGCGGAAAAACTTCAGCGCCACCTGGCCAAAAGCTATCAGCGTGAGCTGACCAACGAAGAAATAATGTTCCTCGCCATTCATATCGAGCGAGTACGTAAAGAGAGCCAAAAGGCTTAAACAACAAGACGGATTGTTACTGCTTCGGCAGGCAAAACCTCAGCATTAGCTTCCCTGCGGGGCGGCCGGCTCAGGTTTTTTTTTAACCTTACTCAGCACATTTCGCCTGCGGGCGTGACGTAAAAGGAAAGCGGTTATGGACTATCAAGGGCTGGCGCAGGACATTCTGAAGCATGTCGGCGGGAAGGCGAACATCGTTAGCCTGGTGCACTGTGCGACCAGGCTGCGCTTTAAGCTGAAAGACAACGCCCTCGCGGACGCCGGGCTAAAGAATAATCCCGGCGTTATCATGGTAGTGGAGAGCGGTGGGCAATTTCAGGTGGTGATTGGCAACCACGTGCACGATGTTTATTCGGCAGTGTGTCTGGCTGCGGGCATCAATGAAGACGCCTCGCCACAGGAAAGCAAAGGGGAAAAAAACAATCCGTTGAACCGGCTGATCGACATTGTTTCGGCTATTTTTACACCTTTCCTTGGCGTTATGGCCGCCTCCGGTATTCTCAAGGGGATGCTGTCGCTTAGCGTCGTTTGTGGCTGGCTGAATACCGAATCAGCCACCTATAAAATCTGGTTTGCGGCCAGTGATTCGCTGTTTTATTTCTTCCCGTTGGTTCTGGGCTACACGGCCGGGAAAAAATTTGGCGGCAGCCCGTTCCTGACCATGGCCATCGGCGGGGCTTTAACGCACCCTCTGATTACTCAGGCTTTTGAAGCCGCATCCCAGCCGGAACGTTTTCTTGGTATTCCGGTGACCTTTATCAACTACAGCTCGTCTGTCATCCCGATTATCTTTGCCGCCTGGGCCAGCTGCTGGCTCGAAAAGCGCTGCAATAAGGTATTCCCGGCGGCGATGAAGAATTTTTTCACCCCTCTGGTCTGCCTGGGCGTCGTGGTTCCGCTTACGTTTCTGGTGATTGGCCCGGCGGCAACCTGGCTTAGCCAGATGCTGGCACACGGCTATCAGGCTATTTACGCCTTTGCACCGTGGCTGGCGGGAACCGTGATGGGGGCTATCTGGCAGATCTGCGTGATCTTCGGCCTGCACTGGGGGCTGGTGCCCATCATGATCAACAACCTCAGCGTGCTGGGTCACGACACGCTGATGCCGCTCCTGCTTCCGGCGGTGATGGGGCAGGTGGGGGCCACGCTCGGGGTCTTCCTCTCCACGCGAGACGCCAAACTTAAAGTGCTGTCCGGCTCGGCGGTCACCGCCGGGCTCTTTGGCATAACAGAACCCGCTGTATATGGCGTGACGTTGCCCAATCGCCGCCCCTTCATTTTTGGCTGTATTGCGGGGGGCATCGGCGGGGCTATCGTCGGCTTTAGCCAGAGCAACCTCTACTCCTTCGGGCTGGCGAGCATTTTCAGCCTGGCGCAAATGCTGCCTCCTGGCGGCATGGACAGCACCGTCTGGGGCGCGATTATCGGTACCGTACTGTCGCTGGTGCTGGCCTGCGGGTTGACCTGGGCCTTTGGCCTGCCGCGCAGCGTGCAGTCCGCTTCATTACCAACGGCCATAGCCGGAGATGACAGCATTCTGGCCCCGATGAGCGGCACCGTGCTGGAGATGGACCAGGTCCCTGACGCCACTTTTGCCGGGGGATTGTTAGGCAAGGGCGCGGCCATCATTCCGCTGAACAATGAAGTCCGCGCGCCGTTTTACGGTGAGGTTGCCTCGCTGTTCCAGACTCGCCACGCCATTGGCCTGCTGAGCGACAGCGGTATCGAAGTTTTAATCCACGTTGGTATCGACACGGTGAAGCTGGATGGACAGCACTTCACCGCACACGTCCAGCCGGGGGACAAAATTAAACCCGGCGATCTGCTGATTGAATTCGACCGCGAGGCGATCCTTGCCGCCGGGTACGATCTCGCCACGCCGATAATCGTCAGCAATAGCGATGATTACCAGGGTGTGACGCGCGTGGCGCAGCAGTCCACCCTCAATTCAGGTATGCCGTTCCTGACGGTAGAACGTTAAGCAAAGGAGAATGATATGACAGCATTTCCGAAGACATTTCTGTGGGGCGGCGCTATTGCCGCCAATCAGGTCGAAGGCGCGTGGCAGGAGGACGGGAAGGGCATTTCTACCTCGGACGTCATGCAGCAGGGGGTTTTTGGCGCGCAGAAAGAGCGCGTGCCGGGGGATAACGGGATCAAAGACATCGCCATCGATTTCTACCATCGTTACCCGCAGGATGTTGCGCTGTTTGCCGAAATGGGGTTCAGCTGCCTGCGAATTTCTATCGCCTGGACGCGTATCTTCCCGCAGGGCGACGAGCTTGAGCCGAACGAGGCCGGGCTGGCGTTTTACGACAAGCTGTTTGATGAGCTGGCGCAGCATGGCATTCAGCCGATGGTGACCTTGTCCCACTACGAAATGCCGTGGGGCCTGGTTAAGCAATACGGCGGCTGGGGCAATCGCAAAGTTATTGACTGCTTCGAACGCTATGCGCGCTGCGTTTTCAGCCGCTATCAGCACAAGGTAAAGCTGTGGCTGACGTTCAATGAGATCAACATGTCGCTGCACGCGCCGCTGACCGGCGTTGGGCTTGAAGGCGAGCCGGAGAAAGGCGCAGTTTACCAGGCTATTCATCACCAGCTGGTTGCCAGCAGCCTGGCGGTTAAGGCCTGCCATGAAATCATTCCTGACGCAAAAATTGGCAATATGCTGCTGGGTGGCCTGATGTACCCGCTCACCTGCAAGCCAGACGACGTGCTGGAAACGCTGCAGGAAAACCGTAGCTGGTTATTCTTCGGCGACGTTCAGTGCCGGGGCAGCTATCCGGGCTATATGCTGCGCTATTTCCGTGATAACGGCATTCAGCTTGAAATCAGCGAGAACGATCGTGAGATCCTGAAAAATACCGTCGATTTTATCTCGTTTAGCTACTACATGACCGGCTGCGTCACGGCGGATGAAGAGCTTAACGCAAAGGCGCGAGGCAACATTCTCAGCATGGTGCCGAACCCGCATCTGGCAAGCTCCGAGTGGGGCTGGCAGATTGATCCGGTAGGGCTACGCATTTTGCTCAACACGCTGTGGGATCGCTATCAGAAGCCGCTGTTTATCGTTGAAAACGGCCTGGGGGCGAAAGACAAACCCGAAGCCGACGGTACGATCAACGATGACTATCGCATCAGCTATCTGAACGACCATCTGGTGCAGGTGGGCGAGGCAATTGAGGACGGTGTAGAAATGCTGGGTTACACCAGTTGGGGGCCTATCGACCTGGTCAGCGCCTCGAAGGCCGAGCTGTCGAAGCGCTACGGGTTTATCTATGTGGACCGTGATGACCAGGGAAATGGCTCGCTGGCGCGTTCAAGAAAGAAAAGCTTCCACTGGTACAAAGAGGTTATTGCCACCAACGGCGGCAGCCTCAAGCGCTAAGTTGTAACCACAGGAGGGCTCTTCACCTTGCCCTCTGTCAGGCGACATTCACCAGCCGCTGAATAAACCCGCGCAGCCACATCAGCGCGGCGTCGCTGTTATGGCGCTGATGCCAGAGCAGAGCGACCTCAAACGGCGGTATTTCAACGGGAACCGGGCTGGCAGTCAGCCCCCAGGTTTTCTGCCAGCTCTCTGACAGCCCCGCAGGCACCGTTGCCAGCGCGGGCATTTGCATCAGCAGGCCCGGCAGCGCGGCAAAATGCGGCGTAGTGTAGCTGACGTGGCGCGTCTGCCCGAGCTTCGCCAGCAGAGTGTCTATCTGGCTGCTGTTGGCTTCGCGATAGCTGACCAGCACGTGCTGATGGGCTACGTACTCTTCCAGCGACAGCGAAGCGCTGGCCTCTACTTGCTGCGGTTGCCAGAGCGTCACAAAACCCATGCTGGTCAGCACCTCGCGCTCCAGCCAGCGGGCGCTTTGATTCGCCACGCTTATCGCCATATCCAGCTCGCCGCCTTCCAGCCTTTGAGCATCGGTAAACGGATCGCTTGCCACGACGTTAATGCGCATGCCCGGCGCATCCTGTTTCAGCGCGGGAATGAGTTTTGGCATCAGCCACATTTCGACCCAGTCGGTCATGCCGATGGTGACGGTGGCTTTGGCGCTGGCCGGGCAGAATTCCGCCTGCTGGAAAAGGGCACTTTGCAGCTGCTCCAGCAGGGGCATCAGCTCGGTGTGCAGTTCGCTTGCGCGGGCGGTGGGCTGCATGCGGTGGCCGCTGCGGATAAACAGCGGGTCGTCGAACATATCACGCAGCCTTGCCAGCGCGCCGCTCACTGCGGGCTGCCCGAGGTGCAGCTTGTCGGCAGCCAGCGACACGCTTTGCTCGCGGAACAGCACCGCAAAAGCGATCAGCAAATTAAGATCGATTTTGCGGAAATCATTTTCTTTGATAGTCATTATTTCTCCAATCAATTGGCGTGATGATACGCCCGACGGGATACTGACGGCAAGTGGGCTGGGGGCGTTGAGGCTATCACTTATACACATTTTCCTTTCAAATTCTCCAGGAGATATCTTTCGCTCCGCAGTTATTCCATTCCCCTGTACATTTGTTTCCCCTGCACGCTCGGAGCACGGTGAACCCGCCGCGATGATCGCCGGGAACAAATATTCCCTCACCCCAGCCCTCTCCCAGAGGGAGAGGGGGAAAACAGACGATGGGGTACATTATTTATTCCCTCTCCCTTCCAGGGAGAGGGTTAGGGTGAGGGTAAAAATAAGAAGCGAGGCCAGGGTCCGGCCGTCGGGAACGCGCCTCAGCGGTCGATTTATTTCGCCGGGAGTCCGGGGTCTCGGGGGAATGACGGTGATTCTCCCGAGACGTTCACAGGTGTGGTGGCTGCATATAAAACAGGGCTGGAAGTGAACGGAAGTTGAGCCGATCCTTCATAGGCTGTATTTGTGACTAAGGGGCAACTCGCTGAGAGAAGGGATGCAGCAAAGGCGCCACAAACCGTGGCGCCCGCGCTTTTAAAAGATCATTTTGAATACGCCGGTCACCACCAGCAGCCCAATGAGGAAGATGATCAGAATGGCCCATAAAATAATTTTCATTAGCGCTCCTTACCTTTTTGTTTGGTCTTTATGAGTATAGGCAAGGATACGAAGACGGGGGGAGTTGCCTCCCCGTAAACGGAATAATGAAGAAAAAAGCGGTGTTGCTGCGGACTAGCGCTGAGGTTTACCGGCCGCGAGCAGGAAGATCATTGGCCGTTCGGCCTCTTCTGCCAGGGCGGGATTAAGGGCTATTTGCTCGGCTTCCGGGCCCCATTCGTCCAGTTTTTCAAGTACAAAGCCGCTCTCAATCAGGGCATTTATCCAGCTGGCCAGTTTGCGATGCTGTTTTTTAACGCCTTCGGCAAACCAGTTGCTGATGCGTACGCCTTCCTGCTGATAATGATTTACCGGCCAGCTGCGCTGCCCCGCCTGATCCTTAAGCCAGGCCTGCTCCAGCGGCGCGGTATAGATCGGGTGTTCGGCGGTAAAGACTAGCTTGCCGCCCGGCACCAGCGCCTGGTAAAGCGTGGTGAACAGCGGGCGAATATCCTCCAGATAGTGGAGCGCCAGCGAGCTGTAGGCTAAATCGAGGCTGTCCGCCGGAAGCTGTAGCGTGGCAAGATCTTCCTGCCGGTACTCAATGCCCGCCCCTTCGGTCATTTCACGGGCTTTCGCCAGCATGAGGGAGGAAACATCCAGCCCGACCGTTTTTGCTGCACCGGCATCACGCGCGTAGCGGCAGAACCAGCCGTAGCCGCAGCCCAAATCCAGCACCTGTTTGCCCGCCAGCGGCGGCAGCATAGCCTGAACTTTTGCCCACTCAGGCGCGCCATCCAGACCCTTCATTGAGCGGTCCAGCGTGGCATAACCGGCAAAAAATGCCGGATCGTCATAGATATTTTGCGTCATAAATCCTCTGCATTAATGAGGCCATCATTGGCCAGCAGGAATTTTAGACGCTACGCCGCCGGAAAGAAAACCGGCTCCGGCGGCAAAACAGTTAAAAACCGAAATGGCTCAGCTCAGGATGATCGTCCGGGCGGCGGCCCAGCGGCCAGAAGAAGGCGCGTTCGCTCTCTTTGATCGGCGTGTCGTTGATGCAGGCGTGGCGGTTAGTCATCAGGCCCTGCTCGTCAAATTCCCAGTTCTCGTTGCCAAAGCTGCGGAACCAGTTGCCGGAGTCGTCATGCCATTCATAGGCGAAGCGCACCGCGATACGGTTGCCGTCGTGCGCCCAGATCTCTTTGATCAGCCGGTAGCCCAGCTCACGCTGCCACTTGCGCGTTAAAAAGCCCACCACCGCCTCGCGGCCATCAACAAATTCTGCACGGTTGCGCCAGTGGGTATTCAGGGCGTAAACCTGCGAGACGCGCTCAGGGTCGCGGCTGTTCCAGGCATCTTCCGCCAGGCGAACTTTTTGTTTTGCCGTCTCAAGCGTAAACGGCGGAACCGGGGGTTTTACTGTCATGGTTTTGCTCCTGTGAATATGTAGACAGATCTGTCTACATGTCTAAGCTAGCCTGGGTAGACAGATTTGTCTACATGCGTCATGATAGATTTTTAACAGGAGAGATCATGCCTACTGCGACCCCCGGCGCGCGCGACCGTATTTTGCAAACCGCGCACGATTTGTTTTACCGCGACGGCATTCGCGCCACCGGTATCGACCGAATCATCAAAGAAGCCAGCGTCACCAAAGTGACCTTCTACCGGCATTTTCCGGCAAAAGATGACCTGATCCGGGCTTTTCTGGATTATCGGCATCAGCGCTGGATGGCGTGGTTTAGCCGCACGCTGGAAGCACAAACTGGCGAAGGGAAAGGGCTGGCTGAGGCGTTAGCGGCCACTTTGCAGAACTGGTTTGAGGACGAGGCGTTTCGCGGCTGCGCGTTTATCAACTCGGCGGTAGAAATGGCTGAGGCGCTGCCGGAAACGCTGCCGATAGCCCGCGCCCACAAGCAGGCGATGGTGCAATACCTGGCTGACTATTTGCCCGATAGCGCAGGCGGCAGGCAGCAGGCAGCAATGTTGGCGTTGGTGATTGACGGGGCGATAGTCAAAGCCCAGCGCGACGGCAGCGGCCAGGAAGCTCTAATGCTGCTACGGGCGTGGCTTGCATTGCTGCCCGCGGCGGAAGATTAATCGTCTTTTTGCCGGTGCTTAAACCACAGCCGGACGCCCACAACCAGCACCACCGCCACAATAAGCCAAATCCAGTGGCGCAGATGAGTATCCAGGCTGTGCAGCCACGGGCCGACCACTTCGCCGCCGAGGTAGCCGAGCGTCGTAAATAGCGTGGCCCAGAGGATGGCGCCGCAGATATTCAGCGGGATAAACAGCTTTGGCGGCAGCTTGCTGGCGCCGATGATAATCGGCCCGACGATGCGAAAGCCGTACATAAAGCGGCTACCTATTACGAACAGATAAGGGTGGCGGTTGATCAGCGCCTGCGCTTTGGCAATTTTCTTGTGATGTTTTTTAAAGCGTGCCAGCAGGGCGCTGCCAAAATGCCTGCCCACCAGAAACAGAACCTGATCGCCAATCATGCCGCCCAGCGCGACGGACGCCACCACCAGAGGGAACGTCAGGAGCCCCTGATGCGCGGCCACGCCGCCTAGCAGGGTAATGGTTTCACCTTCCGCCATGCTGCCGATAATCAGCGCGGCATAGCCATACTGTTCTATTAAGCCATTGATATCCATTAAGCAGGACTCTCCTCCATGTATACCCGTCATACTTCAAGTTGCAGGTGCGTTGGCTGCTCCCGCTCACCTCAGTCACATAGTTAGCTATGCTCCTGAGGATTCCCGGCCTTGCCGTCTTCCTGCAACTCGAATTATTTAGGGTATGAAATTTTCCCTCAAGCATACAACTCATCGCCGCCTGTCTGCACAGAATCAGAGATATTTTTTGGCTGGTTTAATAATAACCTGAAGGTGAATTATACTTGGTGTATCGCAAGCATTTGCGCCGCAGGTCCGGAGGTTGTATGAGCCATGTCTGGGGATTGTTTTCCCATCCTAATCGGGAAATGCAGGAAATCAGGCGCGAGAACGAGTCCGTCTCGCATCACTACACACACCATGTGCTGTTGATGGCGGCCATTCCCGTCATCTGCGCGTTTATCGGCACCACGCAAATCGGCTGGAATTTCGGGGACGGCACCTACGTTCAGCTCTCTATGTTTACCGGCTTGTATCTGGGTATTCTCTTCTATGCCCTGATGCTTGTCGGTGTCGCGGTAATGGGCCGGGTTATGTGGTGGATGGCGCGTAACTACCCGCAGCGTCCGTCGCTTGCCCGCTGTATGGTCTTTGCCGGCTATGTCGCTACGCCGCTGTTCTTAAGCGGGATAGTGGCGCTTTATCCGCTGGTCTGGCTTTGCGTAGCGGTAGGCGCCGTCGCGCTGGTTTACACCGGCTATCTGCTCTACGTCGGCGTGCCGGACTTCCTTGGCATCGACAAAGAAGAGGGGATGAGTTTTTCCAGTTCAACCCTGGCGATTGGCGTGCTGGTGCTGGAAGTGCTGCTGGCCGTCGCGGTTATCCTGTGGGGTTACGGCTATCGCCTGTTCTGACGGGGCGAATTATCGGAAAGTTTTGATATAACGTTACGATTCTTAACTGGCAGTAAAGCGGGGCGCCGGAGTATGATTCCGGCGCCCCGCATGTTTATATTATTCAGATGAATGCCTGCGGTGAGCCTATACTTTTCCGGAATCATTACAGAAGTGTCACCATGCCGACAAAAATCCGTTTATCGTTGTTCAGCCTTGCGCTGATGATGACTGTGCCTTTTGCCCCGCAGGCAGAAGCCAGCAAGGTCGCCACCCACGCGGCCAGCGCCGGCCAGGAGATAGCCTCCGGCAGCGCCATGATTGTCGATTTGCAAACCAATAAAATTCTTTATTCCAGCCATCCGGATCTGGTTCGCCCCATCGCCTCTATCACCAAGCTGATGACCGCGATGGTGGTGCTGGACGCCCATCTGCCGATGGATGAAATGCTGAAAGTGGACATCAGCCATACGCCGGAAATGAAGGGTATTTACTCCCGCGTTCGCCTGAACAGCGAAATCAGCCGCAGAAACATGATGCTGCTGGCGCTGATGTCCTCGGAAAACCGCGCGGCGGCGAGCCTGGCTCACCACTACCCTGGCGGCTACGAGGCGTTTATCCGCGCGATGAATGCTAAGGCGAAGTCGCTGGGAATGACCCATACCCGCTACGTCGAGCCAACCGGCCTGTCGATTGAGAACGTCTCCACCGCGAACGATCTGACCAAACTGCTGGTGGCGACGCAGAAATACCCTCTGCTGGGTCAGCTCAGCACCACGCATGAGGATATGGCAACCTTCCGCAACCCGGCCTATACCCTGCCGTTTCGCAACACCAACCATCTGGTGTACCGCGAAAACTGGAATATCCAGCTCACCAAAACCGGCTTCACCAACAACGCGGGCCACTGCCTGGTGATGCGCACCGTGATTAACGGTCGCCCGGTCGCGCTGGTGGTGCTGGATGCCTTCGGGAAATACACCCACTTCGCCGACGCTAACCGCCTGCGCAACTGGATGGAAACCGGCAAAGTGACTCCTGTTCCGGCGGCGGCATTAAGCTATAAGCGCTCTAAAGCGGCGCAAATAGCGAACAACACCGCGGCAGGATCGGAAGAAGAGTAATCAGTCCGGCAGCGTCCCGTCTCCACCGTTGAGGGGGCGCTGCATCATTAAAGTATCCCGCCAGTCACCCAGCTTAAACCCCACGCTACGCAGCCGCCCGACGGTTTCAAACCCGTGCTGGCTATGTAATTTGCACGAGCCCGTATTGTTATCCCCGTCGCCAATCACCGCGATCATCTGCCGCCACGGCCCCTTTTCGCACAGGGTAATGAGCTCGCTCAGCAGGGCTTTGCCGATGCCGCGCCCGGTCATGCTGGCGTCGATATAGACCGAATCTTCTATCGTGTAGCGATAGCCGGGGCGAGGGCGGTAAACCGTGGCGTAGCAGTAGCCCACGATTTGCTCGTCAATCATCGCGACCAGCCACGGCAGGCCGTGAGCGCGAACCGCCGCCAGGCGCCCGGTCATCTGCTGTTCGTCAGGTGGGGTCTCTTCAAACGATCCTTTGCCGTTCAGCACGTGCCAGGCATAAATCGTTTTAATGGCAGGAATATCGTCGGGCGTTGCTTCCCTGATGTGGACTGAAGGGAAAGGCAACGTTTCTACTGCGGACATCTTTCACTCCTTAGGCAGAAAAAAGGGTGAAGATAGTCTTCACCCCGCTTCATTAATCTATGCCCAAAACAGCGTGAAACATAGATTGCCCGTCATAGGAGAAACTTATCTCCGTCAGCCGTGCTCCTGAGCGCCGTCGTCTTCGGCCCAGCCTTTACGCCGGGTCGTTTTACCAATCCCAGGGTTCATGCTGTTGGTCGGGTCGTTGGCCTTGTAGAACTGCTTCAGCGTGTCCGGCGCTTTGTAGAGATGGCCGACGTTATGCTCAGCCGGGTACTGCGCGCCGCGTTCATGCAGCAGTGCCAGCATCTGTTCTTTCAGCTCATGCACATCCACGCCTTTTTTGACAATGTAATCCTGGTGGAAAACATGGCACATAAAGTGGCCGTAATAGAGGCGATGGATAAGCTTATCGCCGATTTCCGGCGGCAGCTCTTCGAACCAGTCGCCGTCGTTGCGGCGCAGGGCGATATCCAGCGCCAGAATGTCTTCTACCTCATCCGCATGCACGGCGTGATAGCGAATCGCGGCTCCGGCGGCGGCAAAGCGGTGCAGGAAGGCTTTGCTGCCTTCTTCTGCGGTGCAGACGAAGAAATCACCCTCGGCGGTTTTAAAGTACTCGCTCAGCCAGGCTTTGGCCTCGTCGATGCCATCTCCGGCCATTTTCAGCAACAGATGGTGAGGATATTTATCGCGCCAGGTTTTCATCCGCTCCGGGAGGTGAGCCGGAAAAACGCCGCCGAGCTTCTGCATAAAGCGGTCGGTAAAGTGCGGCTTAAACAGCGGCACCTTGTCCAGCATCGCGTCGGTGCGCCCCTTCATGGTGAAGAAGAACGGCATTTTGTCGGTGCCGAGCTTGTCGATCATCAGGAACGTATCTTTGCCGTATTTTTCAGCGATGTCGTAAATGTCGCGGTGCATGTACTCCCCGGCGACCGGCAGGTTTTCGAAGTTGGCCAGAACATGGCGACGAATTTCGGTCAGTACATTCGGCTGGTTTGTGCCGATGTAAAACACCTGCTGGCGCTTTTCCGCCGGGAAGGTGTCGAGGCGTACCGCAAAGACAGCCAGCTTGCCCGCGCAGCCGGAAGATTCAAACAGGCGATCCGGGTCAGCGTTGTAGCGCGCAGGCGTGTCGGCCTCAACATCGCGCACTCGGGTCACGTAATCGTGATCGTGCGCGTGACGGCCGTCGTGCTGCACGTCGCTGTCTTTCACGCGTTCGTCGTCCAGCGTGCTGAGAATTTGCTCCGGCGTGGTGCCCAGGTTAATGCCCAGATGGTTCACCAACTGTAGCTTGCCGCTTTCATCAATGCGGGCGAAAAGCGACATCTCGGTATAGGCCGGGCCGCGCTGCACCAGCGAACCGCCGGAGTTATTACAAATACCGCCGACAACCGACGCGCCAATACAGGAGGAGCCGATCACCGAATGCGGTTCGCGGCCCAGCGGTTTAAGCGCTTTTTCCAGCGAGTAAAGCGTGGTGCCGGGGTAGGCCAGTACCTGCTCGCCTTTATCCAGCAGGTGCAGCTTGTCGAGACGCAGCGTACTGATGATCACGATATCGCGATCGTAGTCGCTGCCGCTTGGCGTCGAGCCTTCGGTCAGGCCGGTATTGGCGGCCTGCATAATAATGATTTTATCGGCGGCGACGCAGGCGCTTAACACGCGCCACAGCTCCAGCAGGGAGCCGGGGAACACTACCGCCAGCGCTTCCCCCTGGCCGGAACGAAAGCCCTTACGGTAGCGGGCCGTTTTGGCCGGATCGGTTAAAACATGGTGCGAGCCAACGTGGCGAGAGAGTTCGTTTATCAGCGTTTTATTATCGGAATTCATCAAAACAGACATGGGTCCACTCCTTGTGGTGGCATCAAAAAGCCTGTCGTTAAGCATAGCGCCGAAAAACGTGAGCGTAACGAGGAAATCTCCGCGAAATCAGCAGCCAGGCTTTGCTACGCTCTTCTTACCGTGGTGGCGATGTGGCAAACTGCACGCCTTAACAAACGCTTGTGAGAGTGAATCCGATGAAATGGCTCTGTTCTGTAGGGGTTGCCGTAAGCCTGGCGCTGCAGCCTGCGCTGGCCGACGAAATGTTTGGCCCGCACCCTTTAACGCCGGAAGCGCGTGATGCCTTCGTCACCGACCTGCTGAAAAAAATGACCACCGACGAAAAAATCGGTCAGCTACGTTTAATCAGCGTCGGCCCGGATAACCCGAAAGAAGCTATCCGCGAGATGATCAAAGACAGCCAGGTGGGGGCTATTTTCAACACCGTTACCCGCCAGGACATCCGCGCCATGCAGGACCAGGTGATGCAGCTCAGCCGCCTGAAAATTCCTCTCTTCTTCGCCTACGATGTGGTGCACGGTCAGCGCACCGTGTTCCCGATCAGCCTCGGCCTGGCGTCCTCGTTTAACCTCGATGCGGTGAAAACCGTGGGGCGTATTTCTGCCTATGAAGCGGCGGATGACGGCCTGAACATGACCTGGGCACCGATGGTCGACGTCTCGCGCGATCCGCGCTGGGGCCGCGTCTCCGAAGGGTTTGGCGAAGACACTTACCTGACCTCGATTATGGGGCGCACCATGGTTGAAGCGATGCAGGGCAAAAGCCCGGCGGACCGCTACTCGGTGATGACCAGCGTGAAGCACTTCGCGGCCTATGGCGCGGTGGAGGGCGGAAAAGAGTACAACACCGTCGACATGAGCCCGCAGCGCCTGTTTAACGACTACATGCCGCCATATAAAGCCGCGCTGGACGCGGGCAGCGGCGGCGTGATGGTGGCATTGAACTCTTTGAACGGTACGCCGGCCTCAGCAGACAGCTGGTTGCTTAAAGATTTGCTGCGCGACGAATGGAAGTTCAAGGGTATTACCATCTCCGATCACGGCGCGATTAAAGAGCTTATCAAACACGGCGTGGCCAGCGATCCGAAAGACGCGGTGCGCATTGCGCTCAACTCCGGCATCAACATGAGCATGAGCGACGAGTACTACAGCAAATATCTGCCAGAGCTGGTGAAAAGCGGCGCGGTGCCGATGAAAGAGCTGGATGACGCCACCCGCCACGTGCTGAACGTGAAATACGACATGGGGCTGTTTAACGATCCGTACAGTCACCTTGGGCCAAAAGATTCTGACCCGGCAGACACCAACGCCGAAAGCCGCCTGCACCGCAAAGAAGCGCGAGAAGTGGCGCGCGAAAGCATGGTACTGCTGAAAAACCGCCTGCAAACGCTGCCGCTGAAAAAGACTTCCACCATTGCGGTGATTGGCCCGCTGGCGGACAGCAAACGTGATGCCATGGGCAGCTGGTCTGCCGCAGGCGTGGCCGCGCAGTCCGTCACCCCGCTGGAAGGCATCAAAAATGCCGTAGGTCCGCAGGGCAAAGTGGTGTTTGCCAAAGGCGCGAACGTCACCGATGAAAAAGACATCGTCGAGTTCCTGAACCAGTATGAGCCTGCGGTCACCGTTGACCCGCGCACGCCGAAAGCGATGATCGATGAAGCGGTGAATACGGCGAAAAACGCCGATGTAGTGGTCGCCGTGGTCGGTGAAGCCCAGGGCATGGCGCATGAGGCGTCCAGCCGCACCAACCTGACGCTGCCGCAGAGCCAGCGTGACCTGATTACCGCGCTGAAGGCCACCGGCAAACCGCTGGTGCTGGTGCTGATGAACGGCCGTCCTCTGGCGCTGGTGAAAGAAGATCAGCAGGCGGATGCCCTGCTGGAAGCCTGGTACGGCGGCACCGAAGGCGGGAACGCAATTGCCGACGTTCTGTTCGGTGACTATAACCCGTCCGGCAAGCTGCCAATGTCCTTCCCGCGCTCGGTCGGGCAAATTCCGACATACTACAGCCACCTGAATACCGGCCGTCCGTACAACCCGGAAAAACCAAACAAATACACCTCACGCTACTTTGATGAAGCGAACGGGCCGCTGTATCCGTTTGGCTACGGGCTGAGCTACACCACCTTTAAAGTGGGCGACGTGAAGCTTTCCGCGCCGACCATGCAGCGCGACGGCAAAGTCGAGGCCTCGGTCACCGTCACCAATACCGGCGGGCGTGAAGGGGAAACCGTGGTGCAGATGTACCTGCAGGACGTGACCACTTCCATGAGCCGCCCGGTGAAAGAGCTGAAAGGCTTTAAGAAAGTGGCGCTGAAAGCGGGTGAAAGCCAGACCGTCAGCTTCCCAATCGACATCAACGCCCTGAAGTTCTGGAACGCGAAGATGAAGTACGACGCGGAGCCGGGCAAATTCAACGTGTTTATCGGCCTCGATTCCGCCCGCGTGCAGCAGGGCGAATTTGAGCTGAAATAAGCGGGTTATATTTAAAATTAGCCACCTCACTCGGGGTGGCTTTTTTACCTCGGTCTAATTCAGTTCGTTCAGCACGGGTGCAACAGAATAAAACGATCCACAAACGACAATCACATCGTCCGCACTGGCATCACGTTTGGCTGCATCCCAGCCGGATAAAATATCCGGGAAATTTTTTGCCGCAGGTAAATACTGCGCAATATCTTCCGCCCGAGAGCTCCTTGGGCCCGCCTGAATGCCACAGCAATACCATTCCTTGGACAGATCCTTTAAATAATCGACGGTGCCTTTGATGTCTTTATTAATAAGCATGCCGATAACAAAACGGTATTTTCCTTTTTTGGGGTAGTTACGCAATCTTTCCGCTAAATACGCCGCAGCGTGAGGATTATGCGCCACATCTAAAATCACGGTGGGTTTGTGGTCAATTACCTGAAAGCGACCGGGTAAGTTGGCTTTATGAATAACATCATGCAGCGCAGCCAGCTCAAATTTAAGCCCGCTGATACGCAGCGCGGCTATTGCGGTAGCCACGTTATCGCGTGGCATTTTCGGCTGCCTTAACGGGGTGATTTCGCCGAGCTTGTCGCTAAACGTCCATCCATCGCCGCCCTCTGTGATATGCCAGTCCACGCCATTTTGATGGGGGATAGCGCCAATCTGCTGCGCATAGCGGAGCAAGGCCTCCGGGGCCTGTTGTTGCCCAATCACCGCCGGATGTCCGCTGCGGAAGATACCTGCTTTGATCTCGCCGATGGCCTCGGTGCCTTTGCCCAACCAGTCTTCGTGGTCCAGCGCCACGTTGGTGATGACGGAGACATCCGGGGTAAGAATGTTGGTCGCATCGTCCCGGCCCCCCATGCCAACCTCAATAATCGCCACGTCTGCCTGAGCCCATTTAATCAGGCAGAATGCGCCCAGCGTATTGAATTCGAAAGGGGTTAGCGTAGTGGCCTGACGTGCTTTTTCAATTTCAACAAAAGCAGCAATGTGGGCCGCATCCGACAGCTCCTGGCCTTGAATGCGTACCGTCTCTTTATAATGAATCATATGGGGTGAACTGAATACGCCCACTTTGTACCCTGACTGCATCAGGACTTTCTCGAGGGTGTGGCAGGTGGTGCCTTTGCCGTTGGTTCCGCCGACTAAAAAGACAAAAGGCGCGGGCTTTAACACATCGAGTTTTGCTGCTACGTCTTTGATTCTGTCTAATCCCATATCAATCACCTGCGAATGAAGGCTGTCGATATAAGCCAGCCAGCGGGGTAAGTCAGAGGTGAGATCGGGTATGTCTGGGCTTTTGCTCATCATGTATTCCCTGGTTAAACATCATTGCTATCTGGATAAGGCATTTTCCGGGTAATAAATGTAATTAAGTGTATTGTTTTTGGTTTAATTATTTTTGTGTGGTTATTGGAAAATTAGACGTCTAAAGCCGCGGGTTTTTCTCATTTTTACTGTTGTTCGCTTAAATAAAAAATCAGGAAAATAAAAATGAATAAAAGGCTGTCGTGAAACGTTAGCGGGTTATGTTCGCCAACGGAAAAACACCATGCTGCGCATTTTTCTGAAAATAACCCTCGGCCTGTTGGTCAGCCCCTTAGCGTATGCGATGCCGGAAAATTACAGCGTCATCACGCCTCAAACCGCCATTGCGCTCTCATGGCATGCCTTCGGTAGCACATCGCAGGCGCATCTCGACGGGGTTACCGGCTTACTTTTACTGGATGAGGGAAATGACGTGCATGACAGCATCAGCGTGCGCATCCCGGCCGCTACGCTCCAGGCATCCAATAGCTTACTCACTTATCAATTACAGGGCGGGTTATTCTTCGATACGGCACATTACCCCTCGCTCTCCTTTACAAGCAGCAGAGTCGTGGCCGAAGGGCTGGGGCATTACCGGATTTTTGGCCTGCTGCAGGTAAAAAATGTCCGGCGCGCGGTGGTTCTTGAGGCCAACATGGACGGCGATCCCGCCGCTGTGGCAGAGAAAAGCGTCATCTCGTTACGCGCGAGAACGGTGATTTCACGCGCGGCCTTTAACATGGATAAATTTGAGGCCGTGGTGGATGACAGTATTTCGATTGAGATTAACATTCGCGCGAGGGTTGGCCAGGCAGGCTAGTGGAATATCAACTGTGGCAGGGGATCTTACCGGGAAGTATTTTTGCCATGAAAATCGCTATTTATGTAGATTCAGCTAAGATTCCGTTCACTTCCAGCCCTGCTTTATATGCAGCCCCCGCACAGGTGAACGTCTTAGGGGAGTCACCGTCACTCCCCTAAGAACCTGGACTCCCGGCCAAATAAATCGACCGCTGAAGCGGCAGACCTCCGTTTTATCTCCCAGTCCTGGGTCGGCTGAGATGCGTTCCCGACGCTCTCAGCCTCCGGCCGTTCCCGACGTCCGGACCCCGGCCAGTCGGAGAGAAAACGGAGGCGATTTAAGCCGGAACCGTGCCTGGCTGTTAACCCGCAGCAACGCTTAAACGTTACAGTCGCTTCGGGTTAACAGCCACGCCCTTGTTCCCGGCTCTCATCGCCCCCGGTTATGACCCAACTCAGGCGGGGTTGAGCTGTCGGGAACAGCGAAAGAGAGCGATCGTCGGGAACGAATCGCGAACGACCCCGAATGTTTGGGTGATAACCGGTGGGTTTACCGCTTCAGCGGCGATGAGCTCGCCGGGCGCCAGGGTTGTCAGGGAGATGGCGTTATCTCCCTGACACGTTCACCGTGCCCTGGACGTAAAGGGGAAACAGATCTACGGGTGAACGGAATTATGCGTGGACTAAATAATTCTCCCGAAATAGACAAGATGGAAGTGGTACAAACCGCCCAAAGCGCATAATTCTGATCATTAATACAAATTCTGTGGTGTGAAAATACCGTGATGAGAAGCGCGGAACGGGATCACCGTCTGGGAAGCCTGAACAGGCTCTACATTTAGCGCATCAAGAAACGCTCTGGCCCACCACTGGCTGTCATACCTCTCCACTTTTGCCAGCAGCTGCTGATGCCGACGTTTACGTTCGTGCAGCGGCATCGTCAGGGCGGAATAAAGCGCATGGCTGGCTTCGCTGGCGTCGTAGGGATTGATCAACACCGCGTCCGTTAACTGCTCCGCTGTCCCCGTCAGGGCGGACAGCATCAGCACGCCGGGATCTTCGGCATTCTGCGCGAGAACAAACGTCTTGGCCTGCAGGCTCATCCCCTCCGAAAGTGGGGTGAACATCGCCACGTGCGCGTTGCGGTAGAAGGCGTAAATCAGGTCAGCGTGGCAAAGCTGGTTGCGAATGTAGTTGATGGGATACCAGGACGCATCGCCAAACCGGTCGTTAATTTCTCCGCACTGGCGTTCCAGCCGGGTGCAGAGATCCCGCGCCGACCAGGAGTAGCCTCTGGAAGCGTCTGAGATCTGCAGCAGGCTAACGTCGCGCAGGAACTCAGGGTGGCTGCTTAGAAACGTTTCCATAGTAGCCAGATGGCAATGCACGCCGCTGATGTCGCTGACGGTGTCGTTGCTGATGATTATCTGACGCGGATAGTTGCGCACCGCTTCGGCATTCGTTAATGAAAGCGCCGGCACCGTTTTATCAATGCCGCATGGGAAAATGCCAAGCCTGATGGGGTGACCATTGAGCTGAATCAGGTTATCCGCCAGCCGTTCCACGCGGTAAAATCGCAGCGCATAGGCGAGGAAGTTATTCACGTCGCCGCTTGACTGAAACCCAAGTAAATCGTAGCTGAACAGCGCCTGCATAATGCTGTCGTGCTCGGGCACCGAGCGCAGCACGTCGCCAGGCGGGAAGGGCTGATGCAGGAAGAAACCGCAGCGGTTGGCGTGCCCGTCTTCTTTCAGCATCTTGCCGGTAAACAGTAAATGGTAGTCCTGCACCCAGACGAGATCGTCGGCCTCAATTTTGGCGGCCACCCGCGCCTTGACGTCGTGGTTATAGTTTTTCCAGGTAGTGAAATACTCTTTTTTATAGTGGATCAGATCCGGGCGGTTATGAAAAACCGGCCACAGCACCTGGTGAATATAGCCCTGGTAAAAATTGTCATATTCGTTCGGCGTTAGCGCCCAGCTGTACTGCTGATAGGCGGGCTGGCTGAAAAAACGCTCTTTACGGTGTTTATTACCGCTTGCCACCTCGCCGTTCCAACCAAACCAAAGTCCCGAATGTTTCTTCAGGATGGAGTGGAGCACCGGCAGGAAAGGATCGCCGCTCTGTCCGCGCTCTGGCTCGCAGCGATTAGACAGCATAATAAGACGAGACATACACCACCTCAGGTCGGCGTTTAGGTTAATAAAGCACTAGCGGGACAGCGCCGCTTCTTCCTGCGTCACAATCGTTTCAAACCAGGCCAGTTCCGACAGCTTGTGGGTTACCCACTGGCGGGAAAAAGCTTCGCCCAGGCTTTCGGTCATGTAATGGCTTTGCTGAAACTCAACGATTGCCACGTGCTGGAACAGCGGCAGTTCGGGGGCAAACAGCGCCGAGTTTTTCAGGGTATCGCTGTCGATATTTTCCAGCCCGTAAAGCATGCCGGTAAGAATGACGGCCATCGCCAGGTACGGGTTAACGTCGGCCCCGGCAAGGCGGTACTCAATGCGGCGGTTGTTATCGTCGGAGCAGGGGATGCGCAGGGCGGCGCTACGTTTGTTATAGCCCCATGAGCTGAACAGCGGCTCGTTGAGGTTTTTGCGTAGCCTTCTGAAGGAGTTCACGTGCGGGGCGATAACGGCCACCGCGGCGGGCATCGTTTGTAGCATCCCGGCCAGGCATAGCTGGGTCATCTCGTTCAGGGCTTCCGCCGGGGAGGCGAAGACGTTCTCGCCTTTGCGGTCGTTCAGGCTGATATGAAAATGCAGGCCGTTCCCGGCCAGGTGAGAAAAGGGTTTCGCCATGAAATTAGCCTGATAGCCAAATTTATCGGCCACAATGCTGGTTAAGCGGCGCAGCGCCAGCACGCTCTCACAAATGCCGATGATGTCTTTGGCATGCTTCAGGTTCAGCTCAAACTGCCCGGCTTCGGCTTCGCAGACGATGCCGCTTAGCGGCAGTTTTTGGTCAGCCGCGGCCTGTTCAAGCGCTTCAATAAAGGCGGTGTAATCAGAAGGCACCGGCATATAAAAACAGCCCTGAGCCGGGGCTTCCTGCTGGGCTTTGCTCACCAGGTAAAACTCTATTTCCGGCGCCGCCACCGGGAACAGCCCGTGGTAATGAAACTTCTGCAGGACGTTGGCCAGCACAACTCTGGGCTCCAGCGCGTAGCCGCTGCCGTCGGCCTGTTTCATGGTTAACAGCAGCTGCGCGTTGTGCTGCGGGTCGTGTGCGCAGGGCCTTAACGTCCCGGCCACCGGCAGGCAAAGCCCGTCGGGCTCATCGTATTCATCGTGACCCGGTGCCTGGCTAAACGGCTTACCTTCGTGGTCCATGGCGTAAACGGACTGCGGAAAATAGCAGCCGGCCGAGAGCGACAGCAGGCTGTCTACCGCGATGCGTTTACCGCGAAAAGCGCCGTTGACGTCATTGAGGTAGATATCAATATGCTTTGTCTCCGGATGAGCCTGCAGATAGCGACGCACTTCCTCGGCAAACGCTTTCGTTCGCTCCTGCGCGGGCTTTATCGAGGCAGATTGAGTCACGGTTTCCTCACTGGCCGTAGCCTGAGGAAAAGCGAAAAGCGTAAAAATGTTTTTAACGAGCGAGTGATGAATAAGTGAGTTCATGATGGTCTTTATCGGAGCCTCTCGGCGACGAAAAGAGCATATTCACTGGCGTATAAAAAGAAGGTAAAAAAGCAAAAGCGGCGGGTAAAAAAAATATAAATGACAGTAAACGTAGGGATTTAGCCGGGCAGGCAGCCGACAGACCGGAAAATTCAGGGCATCCTTCTGTTCTAACGACTTCGCATATCATATACCGCTTAGTGCTTTCCCCAGCTGATTCAAACTCGGCTATTCTTTCTTTACTGCATGATTTTTAAGTAAAGAACAACGAGGAATAACTATGAACTTATCAACACGTTGGGGTTTGGCAGGGTTAGTGATGCTGGCGACAGGCGCGCAGGCGGCGGATCCGGTGAAGGTCGGCTCGAAAATTGATACCGAAGGCTCGCTGCTCGGCAACATTATTTTGCAGGTGCTGGAAAGCCATGATGTGAAAACCATCAACAAGGTTCAGCTTGGCACCACCCCGGTCGTGCGCGGCGCGATAACCTCCGGCGAGCTGGATATCTATCCTGAATATACCGGCAACGGGGCGTTCTTCTTTAAAACTGAAAACGATCCGGCCTGGAAAGACGCCCAGAAGGGCTATGAAAAAGTTAAGCAGCTCGACTACGACAAAAACCACCTGGTGTGGCTGACTCCGGCTCCGGCCAACAATACTTACACCATCGCGGTTCGTAAGGATCTGGCGGAGAAAAACCATCTGGTGTCCCTGGCAGATCTCAGCGAATACCTGAAAAAAGGCGGTACCTTTAAGCTGGCGGCTTCCGCTGAGTTTATCGAACGTTCCGACGCGCTACCGGCCTTTGAAAAAGCTTACGGCTTTAAGCTGGAACAAAGCCAGCTGCTGTCTCTGGCCGGGGGCGACACGGCGGTAACCATCAAAGCCGCCGCGCAGCAGACCTCCGGGGTTAACGCCGCGATGGCCTACGGCACCGATGGCCCGGTTGCGGCATTAGGCCTGGAAACCCTTACCGACCCGAAAGGCGTGCAGGCCGTTTCAGCGCCAACCGCCGTGGTGCGTGAAGCCGTGCTGAAAGAATACCCGCAGATTGCCGACTGGCTGAAACCGGTGTTCACTTCTCTTGACCAGAAAACGCTGCAGCAGCTGAACGCGAAGATTGCGGTGGAAGGTCAGGATGCTAAAAAAGTGGCCGCTGATTACTTAAAACAAAAAGGCTTTGTTAAATAGCCCGCTGGAATAACGTTTGCTAAAAATTCATAACAGGGTATTGCTGCTGCTGGTGTTACTGCTGGCAGCAGCCTTGATGTTACTCCCGATCATCAACAACGCGCCTAACCGCCTGGTTTCCGGTGAACCGTTTGGCATCACCCAGCTTCCCGGCACGCTTCATTACTGGCTCGCGCTTCCTCTCCTGATTCTGGCTGGCCTGACGCTGGCGCCGGGGCGACCTCTTGCTCTGCTGGCGACGATTGTCACCGGCGAGGTGCTGTTTATCGGCCTGCTGCTGCTGATGGGGCACACCGCAAGCCAGTTAGCGCTTGAGGGCAGCTCGCTGGCCCGCACTTCGCCCGGCAGCGGCCTGTGGCTGATGTTAGCGCTGAGCCTGCTGCTGTGCGCCGACGCCGCCAATCGCCTCACCGCCAGCCCGCTGTGGCGGCTGCTGCTTAACCTGCAAATCTGGATCGTGCCCGTCGCGCTGCTGGCGAGCGGCTACTTCAGCGATCTTTCGCTGATGAAAGAGTACGTCAACCGGCAGGATGTTTTTGACGACGCCCTGAGCCGCCACCTGGCGCTGCTGGTCGGCACGCTGGTGCCTGCGTTGCTGATTGGCGTCCCGCTGGGGATCCTTTGCTATCACCGCCCTGCCTGGCAGTCCGGCGTATTTTCCCTGCTCAACGTGATTCAGACGGTGCCTTCGGTGGCGCTGTTCGGCCTGCTTATTGCGCCGCTGGCCGGCCTTGCCGCATGGCTGCCATGGCTGGGTAAAATCGGCGTGAGCGGCATTGGCGTAGCGCCCGCGCTGATTGCGCTGGTGCTTTATGCGCTGCTGCCGCTGGTGCGTGGCGTAGTGGCTGGCCTGCAGCAGGTGCCGCGTAATATTGTGGAAAGCGCGCAGGGGATGGGCATGTCTCGCGCCCAAATTTTTTGGCGGGCGGAAGTGCCGCTTGCCCTGCCGGTGCTGCTGCGCAGCCTGCGGGTTGTCTGCGTGCAGACGATCGGTATGGCGGTGATTGCCGCGCTGATTGGCGCGGGCGGGTTTGGTTCGATTATTTTCCAGGGCCTGCTGAGCAGCGCGCTGGATCTGGTTCTGCTTGGCGTCATGCCGGTCATCGCGCTGGCGGTTATTATCGACGCGCTGTTTAAGCTGTTTATTTCACTGCTGGAGGCAAAATAATGATCGAGTTCGATCGCGTCAGCAAATACTTCCATGGCGAAGCGGCGGTCAGTGATTTGACGCTGAACATTCGCGAAGGGCAGTTCACCGTGCTGATCGGCACCTCCGGTTCAGGCAAGTCCACCACGCTGAAGATGATCAACCGGCTGGTGGAGCACGACGAAGGGCTTATCCGCTTTGCCGGAGAAGAAATTCGCCGCTTTGACCCGAAGGCGCTTCGCCGCCGCATGGGCTATGCCATCCAGTCTATCGGCCTGTTTCCTCACTGGACGGTGGCACAGAATATCGCCACGGTACCGGAGCTGCTGAAGTGGCCGAAGGCGAGGGTAGCCGAACGTATTGACGAACTGCTGGAATTGCTGGGCCTGGACGCGACGCAGTTCCGCGACCGTTATCCGCACCAGCTTTCCGGCGGGCAGCAGCAGCGTGTGGGCGTGGCTCGTGCGCTGGCGGCCGACCCGGAAGTGCTGCTGATGGATGAGCCTTTTGGCGCGCTTGACCCGGTCACCCGCGCGACGCTACAGCAGGAGATGATCCGTATTCATCAGCTGCTGGGGCGTACTATCGTGCTGGTAACCCACGACATTGACGAGGCGCTGACGCTTGCCGATAACATCGTGCTGATGGACGGCGGCAAAGTGATTCAGCAGGGGACGCCGCTGGAACTGCTGACCAACCCGGCTAACGATTTTGTGCGCGACTTCTTCGGCCGCAGCGAACTGGGCGTCAGGCTGCTGTCGCTGCGCCACGTGGCGGACAGTATTCGTGCCGATGAGCGCCTGGACGGAGAACCTATTCGGGCGGACATGACGCTGCGTGAAGCCCTGTCGCTGTTCATCGACCGCCAGTGCCAGCAGCTGCCGGTGGTGAATGAGCAAAATCAGCCCTGCGGCGTGCTGCACTTTAGCGATTTAGTGAGGAGGGAAAATGCGCCTGCTGCGTGACCCTCTGCTGTGGCTTATCGCGCTTTTTATCGCGCTGTTGGTGCTGCTGCCTTACACCAGCGGGCTGTTTAGCTGGCTGTTCCCGCAGCTGACCAGGCCGATGTATCAGCAGGACAGTTTCACCTCTCTGGCGCTGGCGCACCTGACGTTAGTGGGTATTTCTAGCCTGGTTGCGGTGGTGATTGGCGTCGGGTTGGGGATCCTGGTGACTCGTCCGGCGGGGGAAGAATTCCGTTCGCTGGTGGAGACGATCACCGCCGCCGGGCAAACCTTCCCGCCGGTTGCCGTCCTTGCCGTGGCGGTACCGGTGATGGGTTTTGGGCAAGAGCCGGCGATTATCGCGCTGGTTATCTACGGCCTATTGCCGATTTTACAGGGCACGCTGGCGGGCATCGGCGCGGTGCCAGAATCCGCACGTGAAATTGCGCTCGGGGTCGGGATGAGCCGTTGGCAAATGCTGAGAAAGGTGGAGCTGCCGCTCGCCGCGCCGGTGATTCTGGCGGGCATAAGAACGTCGGTTATCATTAATATCGGCACCGCGACGATTGCCTCCACCGTGGGAGCCAACACGCTCGGGTCACCGATTATTATCGGGCTCAGCGGCTTTAATACCGCCTACGTGATTCAGGGTGCCGTGCTGGTGGCGCTGGCGGCAATTGTCACCGACCGCCTGTTTGAGCGCCTGGAAAGCTACATTACGCGCCATGCAAAATAACGATGTAGCCGACCAGCATCACGCCGCCGATACCGCCGACCGCCATGACAAGCATTCCGCCCACAAGGGCAATTTTTGACAGTTTCATCCGTTGCTCCGTTTGTTAACGAAGCGATTATAAAGGGAAGCGGGGTTGTTAATGAACCTTTGATTGTGACGAAGAGGGAAAAAGCCTGATTTTCCCTCTTCTCGGCCTGTCAGTCGGCGGGCTGTCTGCGTTCAATGTTGCCCAGCGCAAACACCGGCAGCCCTGCGCTACGCCACGATTCAATCTGATCTATCTGCCGTTCTCCGGGGCAGTCACCGCACCACACCAGCAGCGTCTGCCGGTCGAAAATCTCCGGTTTCAGGTTGCTCAGCGAGTTGGCGAGCACGTCCACCCGCCAGCCCTGCTGGCTGGCAATCCACGCCGCCATCCATAGTCGCGTAGTGTCCTGCACGTTCCAGCCCACCACTAAAGCATCCTTACCATTTTGCTTGCGCGAGGTGGCAATGCACGTGGCAATGTAATTAATCAGGGCGCCATCCAGCAGGCTAAGCAACGCACACAGCGCAATCTGCTGCCCGTAAAGGCGGCGGCGAAGGGGAAGATAGAGGTGGTGAACGAGCGTTTGCGCCGGGTAGATGCGCCCGATGTCGGCAATCCACGCCCGCAGCAGGTTCGGGTTGCCGCTTTGCAAATGACGCAGCAGCGTCTCCTGGCGCTCGCCCCAGGCATGTTCTTTTTCACGGTTTTCACCACTGAGCAGCGCCTTGACTTTGCTGACCTGTACGCCTTGCTCAATCCAGGTTTGGATCTCGCGAATGCGCGCGATGTCTGCGCTATCAAACAGCCGGTGTCCGCCGTCACTGCGTTTAGGTTTTAGCAGCCCATAACGCCGCTGCCAGGCCCGAAGGGTTACCGGATTGATATTGCACAGTGCAGCCACTTCTCCGATGGAATAAAGCGCCATGTTGTCACCTGATGCCGTACGGGAGGCCCCCCAGTAACTGTAGTAAGTTCTGGTGAGTTTGGCTTCTTTTGGTGAGATTTCTCGGGGGATTGGTGTTGTCTCTTAGTCACAAATAGGTTCTATGAGGGAGTGGCTCAAGTTCCGTTCACTTCCAGCCCTGCTTCACATGTCACCACAGAACTTGTGAACGACTCGGGGAAGTCACCGTCACTTCCCCGAGACCCCGGACTCCCGGCCAAATAAATCGCCGCAAGCGGTAAACCTCAGTTTTATCTCCCAGTCCTGGGTCGGCTGAGATGCGTTCCCGACGCTCTCAGCCTCCGGCCGTTCCCGACGGCCGGACCCTGGCCAGTCGGAGAGAAAACCGAGGCGATTTAAGCCGGAACCGAGCCT
>Ga0209281_1000293_pt1 | contig 91386 bp, 70 predicted proteins | sample MedtruBG_FD_187514 | JGI IMG/M metagenome (GOLD analysis project Ga0209281, IMG submission 187514) | Root nodule microbial communities of legume samples collected from California, USA - Medicago truncatula BG (SPAdes) (version 2) | ecosystem: Host-associated > Plants > Roots > Nodule | place...
GCTTGTGCCATGACGCGATAGACGCGTTTGGCATTGACCCTCGGGGCGCCCCGTGCCGCACGCTGGCGGTTCACCAAGGCACAGGCACGTCGGTAGCCATAGCTGGGCAAGTCGGCAATTTGCTGGCCTGGTATGACAGCGGCTCCTCCAGCCACTCGCCCGCCGATGGGCGCGGCGTCTATGCCCGCATGAATCTGCACGTCTGATGGAGTCTGGCGCTGGCATTTCTCGAAAATATTTTTGCATGGGGTGCATCCAAACGATGCGATGGCGGGTAGTACCAGCAGCAGCCCAAAAAATGCGCTGCTCCAGTCCCCTTCACAAAACTGTTTGGAGAATTGCAATGTTGACCTCTCGTTCCGCATCCCGCACCGCCGCCGTTTCTTTCGCTGCAGCCACAGCGGCCCTGCTCGCTGCCTGTGGCTCGATGCACAAGCCGGCCAGCACTTTCTCCCAGGCATCGCTGCCCGCCCCCATCCAGGTTCCTGCAGGGAACAAGGTCGCGTGGGAAACCGTAGGCAGCGGTGACATCACCTACGAGTGCCGCGACAAGGCCAACGCGCCTGGCCAGACGGAATGGGTCTTTGTGGGACCCGATGCTGTGCTGAAGGACCGCATGGGCAAACAAGTGGGCCGCTACTACGGACCCCCTGCAACCTGGGAGGCCAACGACGGCTCCAAACTCACCGCCACCCAGCTGGCTGTGGCGCCGTCCGGCGCAGGCAATCTGCCTTACCAGCTGGTGAAGGCAAACCCGGCCATGGGTAGCGGCGCGCTGGAGGGTGTGAGCTACATCCAGCGCGTGGCGCTCCAGGGCGGAGTGGCGCCGGCTGACAAGCCCTGCATGGCTGCCAACAAGGGCCAGAAGACCACCGTGAAGTACCAGGCCGACTACATCTTCTGGAAGCCCATGTAAGAGCCGGCAGCGGCGCGGATACACTGGACGAAGGATTTCCCGCAACGCCCCCTTCGCTCCATTTCGTGCCGCCCGCTGCCTCCCAGAACAACGAAGCTTTCGACCATGACGCAGCATTGCATGCATGTGCACGCGGCGAACGCGATGCTTTGCAGCGGATTTATGAGGCCGAGGCGCGCTTTCTCCTCGGCGTGGCACTGCGCATCGTCCGCGAGCGCGCCGCTGCGGAAGACGTGCTGCACGATGCGTTTGTCTCCATCTGGAACCGCTCATCCACCTTCGACGGCAATCGCGGAAGTGGTCGAGGGTGGATCTACAGCGTGGTGCGGCACGCCGCCCTCAACCGTGTACGTGATGGCGCCCGCGAAACCGTGCTGGATGAAACTGCCCATGAAGCGCATGACGCCCAGGCCGCACTTTCGGCCTGGAAGGAAGGCGGCAGTGAATGGGAGCGGCAGGCGACGCTGGGTCGTCTTGGCGATTGCCTCGACCGGCTGGAGCCCGAGCGCCGCGCCTGCCTGTTGCACGCCTACGTGGACGGCTGCAGCCACAGCGAAATTGCGGCGCGTGTGCAGGCACCGCTTGGTACGGTCAAGGCCTGGGTTCAACGCGGACTGCGTGCCCTGAGAGAGTGCATGCAATGAGCGGCGACACCCACCCCAATCCCTCAGAGTCGACGGATGACGGCTCCCCGGACGATCTCCAGATGCAGGCCGGCGAGTACGTATTGGGCACCCTCAATGCAGCCCAGCGCCGCTCCATCGAATCCCGTCTGCCCTACGAGCCTGCGTTGCGCACGGCTGTGCAGGCGTGGGAGCAACGGCTCCTGCCGCTGGTTCAGCTGGCTCCCCCCATCGAGCCCTCCGCAACGCTGTGGCAGCGCATCGCGGCCAGCGTCAAGCCGGCCCGGCCAGAGGGCCGCGCACAGCGTGGTGCCTGGTGGCACTGGGATAGCCTCGCCCTTTGGCGCGGCTTGGCGGGTGGCGGCTTTGCAGCTGCAGCACTGCTCGCGGCTGTGCTGGTGGTGCGAGAGGCATCACCGCCGGCTGCCCCGCGCTATTTCGTCGTGCTGGCAGCGCCGCAGAATCAGGCCCCCGGGTGGGTGGTCCAGGCCCAGTCTGAAGGCCGTCTGCGCCTTTTGCCACTGGGCAAGGATGCCATTCCGGCGGAAAAATCCCTGCAGTTCTGGACCAAGGCCGACGGCTGGAAAGCGCCGGTGTCCCTAGGCCTGGTCAAACCGGGCGAAGCCATCGAAGTGCCGGTAGACCAGTTGCCGCCTCTGCAGCCGAATCAGCTTTTCGAGCTCACCCTGGAGCCAGAAGGCGGCTCCCCGAGCGGACGTCCGACAGGGCCCATTCAGTTCATCGGCCGCGCTGTACAGATCTAGAGCGTGGTGTGCACTTTCAAGTGCCCGCGTTGGCTCTTCGCGCTGGTGATCACACGCTCCAGGCGTCGCATTGGGTGCGGCCGGCCTGGCCTTCGGTTTCAGAACGAGTGGCGCAGGCCCAGCATCAGGCCGGTCTGCGATGCGCCCGCCAGCGGGCTGCCGCCGGCTGCGGCCGAGCTGACCGAGATGGCCAGGCGCTGTCCGTTGTCAATGCGCGCGGCCTGGGCATAGACCGCCGTGCGCTTGGAGAACCTGTAGGTGGCGCGCAGGGCCAGCAGGGTGGAGCGGTCGCCGCCCTGGGCATAGCGCAGTTGCTGCAGCTGGCCATCGACCACGACGGCGGCACTGGGGGACCAGGACAGGCCGCCCCAGGCCAGGGTGCTGCGCGGCGTGGCGCCGTTGCTGGCCGAGGCCGCCTGGGCCGCGTCGTTGTCGCGGCGTATGAGGCCGGCGCCCAGCTTGATGGTGGGTGACAGCGCGGCATATCCGTTGAGCATGATGCGGCGGTCCTTCAGGTCCGAGCGCGTCAGCCCTGCAAATGCGCCGGCGCCGCCGCGCATCTCGTCCACGGCCAGCGCAAAGCCCCAGGGCGCGGTGTCGTACTTCAGCATGGCGGACCACTGGCGGCAGGCCTGCCTGTCCGTGGCCGATTCGCCGGCGCAGTTGGTGCCGGCCGGGCTGGGGCCGGCGTTGACGGCATCGCGTCCCAGGCTGTAGGCCGCACCCAGGCTCCAGGCGCCGAAGCGCCCCCGGTAGGCCAGGGAGTTGTCGGTGCGCGTGTTGGGGATGTAGCTGTCCAGGCTGCTCAGACCGAAGGCGTTGGGACCCAGCAGGTCGGCGTCGAACAGCGCCCAGTACAGCATGGTGTAGTTGCGCCCCAGCGAGACGCTGCCCCAGCTGCCGGACAGTCCCACCCAGGCCTGGCGCCCGAAACCCCGCCCGCCCTGGTTGAAGGTGCCGGCATCCGGGCCGAAGCCTGACTCCAGCGCAAAGACGGCGCTCAGGCCGCCGCCCAGATCCTCGCTGCCGCGCAGCCCCCAGCGCGACGGTGCCGTTCCCGTGAGGCCGGGCATGCGCGTCAGCGATCCGCCGCCTTGCACATTCGTCAGGTGCTCGATGCCGGTGTCCAGATGGCCGTACAGCGTCACCGATGAGCCGGTCTGGGCCTGGGCGCCGCCTGCTGCTGCCAGCATGGCGAGTGGGGCGAGGCGGGCCAGACAAGCCCGCAGTGGGCGCTTGGCTGGGGGTTGGGGAATGCTTTTGAGAGTGCGGTTCATGCTTTTGTCTCCTGTTGTTGTCGTTGCGGAATCGGCACGCCGCAACGCTGCGCCTTGGGAAAGGCGAGAGTGGCGGGCACGGGGAAATGGGGGAAGGCGGCTGGGCGCCCTGCGCTTCAGGCGCCCGGGAGGTCCCGGTACATGACGAAGCGCGCCACGCGGCGCGTGATCAGCCAATGGCCTTCGGGACTGCGCCCGAAGGTGTCATCGAACTCGCCAACGAGCTGGCGCGGTTGGGCCGGGCGGCCGTGCGGCGTGATGGCATCGGCCTCGTCGCAGGACCACAGCAGCACCTGGCTGCGCGCGCTGGCGCGGTTCGGGCCTTGCAGTTCCACCAGCGTGTTGGTGACCAGATGCCGGGTCATGCGGCCCGCAGGACGCTGGGAGTACGCGGCGGCGATGGCCGTGCGCCCGCCGAGCACCTCGCCGCCGGGCCGTTGCAGCTGGCCGTCTTCGGCAAACAGCTGCGCCAGGGCCCGGGCATCTCCGGCATCCGCAAAGGCAGCAGCGCGCAGCACCAGGTCCAGGCAGGCCTGGCGGGCCAGCAGCCGGTCGATTTCATGGTTCATGTTTCTTGTCTCCCCGGAATTCGCAGCCTGCGATGGGCTGTCTTGATCAGGCCCCAAGCATTCCACGCTGGCATCGATCCGGCCAATGCCGGAGCCCCGGCCATCAATGCGTTTTTCTTATGGGACAATCAAAACACGGTTTTCCAACGTGCCGTTCAGCGCCTTTCCATGAACCTTTACCTTGCCCCCTGGACCGGCCCGGCCACCAGCAATCCTTCGCGTTTTCCCGAGTTGGCAGGCCATTTGCGGGCCATGCGCGCCATGCTGGGCGTGGTGCGCCACGGCAGCACCACGCGGGCCGCCCAGGCTATGCATCTTTCTCAGCCGGCCGTGGCGCGCTCGGTGCTGCAACTGGAAGAGGCCTGTGGCCTGCCGCTGTTCATGCGGGGGGCGCGCGGCATGATGCCGACCCCGCTGGGCAGCCAGCTGGCCGGCCGCATCGAGGCCATGCTCCAGCATCTGGGCAGCGGCGCGGCCGACGCCCAGGCCGCCGCCACGCTGGCGGCCAGGCGCCCTCCCCTGCCCGAGCGTTTTGCCGAGACCGTGCCGGCAGGGCAACTGCGCGCCCTCATGGCCATTGCCGACTGCGGCAGCGAATCCCTGGCCGCGCAGTGGCTGGGCCTGACGCAGCCCGCCGTGCATGCGGCGCTGCAGGGGCTGGAAGCCAGTCTGGGCATGCAGCTGTTCTACAAGCTGGCCTTCGGCACGCGGCTGACGCCGTCCGGCGAAGCGCTGCTGCGCCGTGTCAAGCTGGCCCTGGCCGAGGTGCGCGGCATGGACAGCGATATTTCCGCCTGGCGCGGCGAGATCCGGGGGCGTGTGGTGGTCGGCGTGCTGCCGCTGTCGGTGGGAATCTTCCTGCCGCGCGCGGTCGACAGCCTGGCCGCCAGCCACCCGGACATCGAAGTCAGCATCGTGGACGGCACCTACGAGAGCCTGGTGCAGCACCTGCTGAGCGCCGACATCGACGCCATCGCTGGCGCCCTGCGCGCCGACATGCCCTCCGATGAGGTACGCCAGCTGCACCTGTTCGACGACGATCTGGTCGTGGTGGCACCGGCCGGCCATGCCTGCCTGGACCGCGGCCAGCTGGTTCTGCAGGACTTGCTGCAATGGCCCTGGGTGTCGCCCCTGCCCGGCACGCCGGCCGACCGCGCCATGGTCCAGCTGTTCCGCAGCCAGGGCCTGGAGCCGCCGCGCGCCAGCCTGCGCGCCAGCAGCCCGACCATGACGCTGGCCTTTGTGCTGCAGACGGGCCGGCTGGCCCTGGCCTCGCGCGGACAGGCCCTGCAGGATGACCACGGCGGCCAGTTGTCCATCGTGCCCGTGGACCTGCCTTCCACACGCAGGCGCATCGGGCTGGCCACGCGTGCGCTGAGCACGGCATCGCAGGACCTGGAGCTGTTCATGCAGGCCTGCCGGCGGGCCGTGGGCGATCCGCCGGCCTAGCCTGAGCGCAGCGCTCGCTCAGCGACCCATCCAGTCGAGCAGTGCCCGCGACACCTGCTGCGGCTGCTCCATGGTGCTCATGTGGCCGCTGTCCTCGATCACCACCAGCTCGGCGCCCGGGCACAGGGCCTGCATGCGCTCATGGCGTGACAGCGGGCTCCAGGCATCCTGGCGACCGCAGGCCAGCAGGGTCGGGCAGCGCAGTTGCCGGAGCATATCGCCCGCATCGGGGCGGTTCAGCAAGGCATTGATCTGCGCAGCAAACACCTCGGGCGTGAAGCGCGCCACCATGTCGAGCACCTCGCCAAACAGTGCCGTATCAAGCCGGTCGGGATGCACCATGCCGCGCGCCCATTGCAGGCCCATCTCGCGCATGCCGCTGTGCCGGGCGATCTGCAAGAGCGCCATGCGCTTGGCGCGCTCGCTCTCGCCGGCCTCGCCCGGGGCGATGGGGTCCATGCCGGTGTCCAGCAAGGCCAGCCGCTCCACACGCTGGGGCGCCATGCCGGCAATGGCCAGGGCCACGCGCCCGCCCATGGAATGGCCCACCAGCGAAAACCGCTCGGCCGCCACGCAGTCCAGCACAAGGCGCGCCATGTCTTCGATGGTGGCCGCCGCGCCATAGGACGGAACGATGCACTCGGCAGCACCGGCAAAGGACAGTGCCGCCTGCTGCTCGTGCCAGACCGTCTCGTCGCACAGCAGGCCCGGCAGAAGTACCACGCAAGGCCGGCTCATGCTGCGTTCTCCAGGATGAGGTGTCCGACGGCCGTGTTCGATGCCGGCACATGGTAGAAGCGGTGGTTGACCTTGGGCAGCGGCGCCGGGCCATCCACATCGGCCATGGCGCCGCGCGCGATCAGCCACATCACCAGCTCGATGCCTTCGGAGCCGGCCTCGCGCACGTAGTCGATATGCGGCATCTTGGCCAGGCCGGCCGGGTTCTCGATCAGCAGGTCCAGGAAGCGGTTGTCCCACTCCTTGTTGATCAGGCCGGCACGCGCGCCCTGCAGCTGGTGGCTCATGCCGCCCGTGCCCCAGATCTGCACGTTCAGGTCTTCGTCGAAGCTTTCCACGGCACGGCGGATGGCACGGCCCAGGTTGAAGCAGCGCTGTCCCGACGGCACGGGGTACTGCACCACGTTCACGGCAAACGGAATCACCGGGCAGGGCCAGGCGCCCGTGCGTGCGTCCTGCTCGCCGCACATCAGCGACAGCGGCACGGTCAGGCCGTGGTCCACGTCCATCTTGTTGACGATGGTCAGGTCGAAGTCCTGCTGTATCACCGACTGCGCGATGTGGCTGGCCAGCTCCGGATGGCCGACGACCTTGGGCACGGGGCGCGGGCCCCAGCCTTCGTCGGCGGGCTGGTATTCAGCGGCCGTGCCGATGGCAAACGTCGGGATGAAGTCCAGGCTGAACGCGGTCGCGTGGTCGTTGTAGACCAGGAAGATCACGTCGGGCTTGTTGTCCTTGAGCCATTGGCGCGAGTGCTCGAAGCCCTTGAACAAAGGCTGCCAATAGGGGTCGCCCGCCTTGCCCAGGTCCATGGCCGCGCCGATGGCGGGCACATGCGAGGTGTAGACGGATGCGGTGATGCGTGCCATCAGATGCCTTTTTCCTGTCTTTCCTGCTCATGCAGGTAGCGGTTTCCTTCGATGCTGCGTCCGCCGCCCAGCATCATCTGGCGGTAGCCCTCCTCGCTCATGCCGCTCATGGTCGAGACCATGTTCTGCACGCTGACGCCGTCGGTGGCGCCGATCTTCACGAGGAAGTAGATGTTTCCGCCCAGCGCAATGCAGCGGTTCAGGTCGCGGTCCAGCACGGCCTGTCTTTGCTCGGCCGTCATGGCCCATTCGCCCAGATAGGCGCGCTCGTCAGCCCGAAAGCGCTCGCGGTTCTCGGCCTTCATCAGCGACATGCAGAACTGGTTGAGCCAGTAGCCCTGGCGGGATTGCTCGGCGTCGAAGACCGTGGTTCCCGGTACGTCGAGATAGGGTTTGTCCAATGCCATGGAAGTGTTTCTCCTGCGCTTGAGCACTTGGGCGCTTGGGCGCTCGGGCGCGTGCTCACGGATAGGGGTTCAAGGATCAAGCACCAGGCGCTCGCAGCGCGCCACCCCCCGGCGCCAGGGCGCGGCCGGCGCCCGTGGCCCACACGGCCAGCGCAGCGGCAATCAGCGGCAAGGCAAAGACGTAGTACAGCGAGGCAGGCTGCCAGCCTCCGTCCAGCAGCAGGCCAGCCATGGTGGGCGCCACGATGGCGCCTATGCGCCCAATGCCTATGGCCCAGCCCATGCCGGTGGCGCGCACCTGGGCCGGATAGGTGGCCGGCACCAACCCGTACAGCCCGGCCATGGAGGCGAACAGGAACACGCCCACGCCCACCGCTGCGGCGAACGCCCAGCCCAGGCTGGCAGAGGCCAGGCCGAACAGCGCGGTGAACAAGGCATTCAGCAGCAGGCTGCCCATGGCCAGATGCCGCAGCTTGGCCTTGACCGCCAGCAGGCCGAACAGGCTGCCGCCGGCAATGCCGCCCAGGTTGAGCAGCACGCCGCCCGTCACGCCCTGCTGTGCCGACAGGCCGGCCTGCACCAGCAGCTTGGGCGTCCAGCTCAGGGAAAAGTAGACGCTGAACATCAGCAGGAAGAAGCCGGCCCAGAGCATGAGCGTGGGGCGCGCCAGGCCGTTCCTGAACAAGGCGGCCACGGTATTGCCCTGCTGGACGTCACTGCCGGCTTGCGCGGGCAACTGCAGCATGGCGGGTTGCCCCATGAGTGCCATCAGGCGGTTGAGCTTTTCCAGCGCACGCGCCGGGCGACGGCCCATCAGGAAATCCACCGACTCCGGCAGGCGCCACAGCACGATGGGCACCATCAGCGCCGTGGCCAGGCCGCCGAACACAAAGACCGAGCGCCAACCATGGTGTGTCAGCAGCCAGGCGGCCATGAGTCCGCCCAGCGTGGCGCCAATCGGATAGCCCGTGGCCTGCAGCGCAATCGCCGTGCTGCGCCATTTGTTCGATGAATACTCAGAGGTGATCACCCCCACGCTGGCCAGCATGCCGCCAATGCCCACTCCCGTCATGGCGCGCAGGGCTGCCAGCTCGACATGGCTGCGCGCTGCCGCAGACAGCAGCATGCCCACGGACACCAGCACCAGGCACAGCACGATGATGGGTTGCCGGCCACGGCGGTCGGCCACGGGCGCCAGGAACAGCGAGCCCAGGGCCATGCCGATCAGACCGGCGCTGAACAGCACGCCCAGCTGCGCCCCGTTGAGCTTCCATTCGGCAGCGACGGCCGAGGCGGTGAAGGCCATCACCAGCACATCGAAGCCGTCCAGCATGATGAGCAGGGTGCAGATCGCCACGGCCAGCCACTGGAACGGCGCCATGGCGCCCTCGTCCATCGTCTTGCGGATATCTTTCATACAAGTCCTTGTCGGAGCAGGTTGTCTCTTTGCCCTGGCAGGCGCTTTGCGCCCAGGCCAGGTTCTTTTGTGGGAAAACTGGGGGGCGGCCTGCATTCGGAGCGCACAGCGCCGACATTCCTCAGTGCAAAAAGTATCTCCACGCCAGCCTTTCCAGGCCAATGCCGACGGACGCGCAAGCTATGCGTTCTATTGATGGCCACATGCAAAAAGGCCGGCCACCCAGAGGTGACCGGCCTTCGCTCATCAAGAATCCTGGGACTGAGCGGGCTGCCTCAGGTGCAGTGCCCTCTCATGCCAGCCTCCCCAGTCCTGCCAGCAGCTTGTCCAGCGTGATCGGGTAGTCGCGCACCCGCACGCCGGTGGCGTTGTGGATGGCGTTGGCAATGGCTGCGCTCACGCCGCAGATGCCCAGCTCGCCCACACCCTTGGCCTTCATGGGCGAGGCCATGGGATCGACCTCGTCCAGAAAGATCACTTCCTGGTGCGGGATGTCGGCATGCACGGGCACCTCGTAGCCTGCCAGGTCATGGTTGACGAAATAGCCCAGTCGCTTGTCCACGGCCAGCTCTTCCATCAGGGCCGCTCCCACGCCCATGGTCATGGCGCCTATGACCTGGCTACGGGCCGTCTTGGGATTGAGGATGCGGCCGGCCGCGCAAACGGCCAGCATGCGGCGCACGCGGACCTCGGCGGTAAAGGCGTCCACGGCCACCTCCACGAAGTGCGCGCCAAAGGTGGACTGCTGCATCTTCTTGTCGAGCACGCCGAATTCGATGGCATCCTCGGCCGTCAGGTCGGCGTCGCCGGCAGCACTGGCCAGGGCCCGGCGCTTGCCGCCCGCCTGCACATGCCCATCCGAGAATTCGGCCGTCGCCGGCTCCATGCCCAGCTTGCGCGCCACGGCCTCGCGCAGCTTCAGGCAGGCGGCATAGACGCCGGAGGTGGCACTGGCCGCGCCCCATTGCCCGCCCGAGCCGGCCGACACGGGAAAGCCGGAATCGCCCAGCCGCACGCGCACCTGCTGCAGCGGCAGGCCCAGCATCTCGGCCGCCGTCTGGGCAATGATGGTGTAGCTGCCCGTGCCGATGTCGGTCATGTCGGTTTCCACGGTGAGCATGCCCTGCCTGTCCAGGCGCACGCGGGCGGCGGACTTCATGACAGGGGCGCCACGGTAGGCGCCGGCCATGCCCAGGCCGATGAGCCAGCGGCCATCGCGTTGCTGGGCCGGCTGGGGATTGCGCTGGCTCCATCCGAAGCGCTCGGCGCCCGTGCGCAGGCACTGCACGAATTCACGGCGGGAAAACGGCTTGTGCTCCTGGGCAGGGGTGCCCTCCTTCGCCTTGGGTTGCGGCTTCTTGCCGCTGTCCGGCACCACCTGGGTGTCGTTGCGGATGCGCAGCTCCACGGGATCGATGCCGAGCTTTTCCGCCAGCTCGTCCATGGCAACTTCCAGTGCCATATGGCCCGTGGCCTCGCCCGGGGCGCGCATGGCATTGGCCTCGGGCAGGTCCAGCACGGCCAGGCGGGTGGCGGTCATGCGATGGGTGCCGGCATACATGCGGCGGGTCTGGTCCACGGCACCGTCCGCCGATCCTCCGGGCTGGTCGCCCGACCAGCTTTCGTGGCCGATGGCGGTGATTTTTCCGTCCTGCCCTGCCGCGATGCGCACACGCTGGATGGTGGCCGGGCGGTGCGTGGTGTTGTTGGCCATCAGCGGGCGCTGCAGTGCGACCTTGACGGGCCGGCCTGCCGCGCGGGCCCCCAGCGCGGCCAGTAGTGCATCGGCCCGCAGGAACAGCTTGCCGCCAAAACCGCCGCCAATGAATGGCGAGACCAGGCGCACTTTGTCCTTGGGAATGCCCAGCGTCTTTGCCAGCTCGCCCTGGCCCCAGGCAATCATCTGGTTCGAGGTCCATACCGTGAGCTGGTCGCCCTTCCATGCGGCCAGCGTGGCATGGGGCTCCATCATGGCGTGCGACTGGTCTGGCGTGGTGTATGTGGCGTCCACCTTCACGGGGGCAGAGGTGAAGGCACCGTCGAAATCGCCAATGGCCGTATCCGGCGCATCGCCATTGATGCTGTCGGGTGGCACTGCGGAGTCCTTGGCCTTGGCCAGGTCATAGGCGCCAGCCACGGGCTCGTAGTCGACACGGACCAATTGCGCGGCAGCGCGCGCCTGCTCGAAGGTCTCCGCCACCACCAGGGCCACGGCCTGGTGGTAGTGGGCCACCTGGGGGCCTGCCAGCAGCGGCGCGGTATTCATCTTGCCCTGGCCCAGCTTGCCAGCGGTCTGTGCGGTGACGATGGCGAGCACGCCGGGCGCGCGGCTTGCCTGCGCCAGCCCGATGCTGCGTATGCGGCCCTTGGCGATGGCCGAGCCCACCACGTAGCCATAGGCCGGGTGCTGGACCACGTCATGCCGTTCATAGGCATACGGCGCCGTGCCAGTGGTCTTGAGCAGGCCGTCGATGCGGTTCATCGGCTGGCCGATGATTTTGAGCTGGTCAATGGGATTGACCGTTGCGGGGGTGTCGAATTTCATGGCGTCAGTTCCTGGCCTGGTCCAGCACCGCGGCGAGCGTGCGCTCCGCCAGCGGGAGTTTGAAGGCGTTGTCGTGCGTGGGCCGGGCGCCTGCCAGCAGGCGGTCGGTGACGGCCTTGGCTCCCTGCGGCATGTGTGCTTCGGCAGCCTCCAGCCGCCAGGGCTTGTGCGCCACGCCGCCCAGGGCCACGCGCCCGCTGCCGTCGCGCTGCACGATGGCGGCCACCGACACCAGCGCAAACGCATAGGAAGCGCGGTCACGCACCTTGTGATAGATGTGCGTGCCGCCCGGCGGGGGCGGCAGGGTGACGGAGGTGATCAGTTCGCCGGCCTGCAAGGCCGTCTCTACATGCGGCGTACTGCCGGGCAGCCGGTGGAAGTCGGCAATGGGGATGACGCGGGCCTTGCCGTCGGCCTGGACGGTCTCCACCGTGGCGTCCAGCGCGCGCAGCGCCACGGCCATGTCGCTGGGGTGGGTGGCAATGCAGGCCTCGCTGCCGCCGATCACCGCATGCTGGCGGCTCACGCCGGCAATGGCCGAACAGCCGCTGCCCGGCACGCGCTTGTTGCACGGCATATTGGTGTCGTAGAAATACGGGCAGCGGGTGCGCTGCAGCAGATTGCCGCCTGTGGTCGCCATGTTGCGCAACTGGCCCGAGGCGCCGGCCACCAGGGCGCGGGTCAGCACGCCGTAGTCGCGCCGCACGCGCGCATGGGCGGCCAGGTCGCTGTTGCGCACCAGCGCGCCTATGCGCAAGCCGCCCTGCGCGGTGGGCTCCACGGTGTCCATGCCGGTGCCATTCACATCGACCAGATGCACGGGGGTTTCTATCTGCAGCTTCATCAGGTCCAGCAGATTCGTGCCCCCGGCGATGAAGCGGGCGCCCGGCCGGGCCGCCACGGCGGCGGCAGCCTGCGCGGGGGACTGGGCGCGTTCGTAGGAGAAGGCAATCATGTCCTGCCCTCCCCCGCCACTTCGGTGATGGCATCGACGATGTTGGAATACGCCCCGCAGCGGCACAGGTTGCCGCTCATGCGTTCACGCAGTTCGTGGGCCGACACCAGGGGCTGGGCCACGATGTCTTCGCTGGCATGGCTGGGCATGCCTTGCCGGATCTCGTCGAGCATGCCCACGGCAGAGCAGATCTGCCCCGGCGTGCAGTAGCCGCACTGGAATCCGTCATGCCGCACGAAGGCGGCCTGCATGGCGTGCGGCGACTGCGGCGTGCCCAGGCCTTCGATGGTGGTCACGGCGGCGCCCTGGTTCATCACGGCCAGGCTCAGGCAGGACACCACGCGCCGGCCATTGACCAGCACCGTGCAGGCCCCGCACTGGCCATGGTCGCAGCCTTTCTTGGTGCCGGTCAGGTGCAGGTGCTCGCGCAGGGCGTCGAGCAGCGTAGTGCGGGTGTCCAGGTCCAGGCGGTGTTCCTGGCCGTTCACCTGCAGGGTGACCGGAAGTTGGACCCCTTCGGGGATGGAGGGAGGCTGCACTTGCGCGCCGGCCGATCGAGGCACGGCCGTTGCCGCAGCCGTGGAGGCACCTGCAATCAGCAGGTCCCTCCGCGAAACGGAAAGCTGGGTGTTGTGTTCCATGGGGCGTCCATCGTGTTGGCTCTTCGTGGGGCGTGCACGCCGTGGCGGACACGCTGCCCCAGCATCGGCGCCTGAGCTGGGTCAGGCTGTAGGTGAGGGACCCATGTCCGGGACATCGAGGTTTGCGATGTCGGCTCAGCCAAGGACCGCAACGGCCAAGCCATCGACAAGGAAAAATCCGGCCACCGCATCCCTATAATTGCGACCGATTCTTATTTCCGACCTTCATCTCCACAGGCCTTCGGGGCTGTCTTCCAGAGTTTCCAGACCGTGTCTGTTCCACACTGCGCCACCTCGCACAGCGATGTTGAAGCCATCTACAGGGCGCATCACCCCTGGCTTCTGGGCTGGCTGCGCCGCAAGCTGGGCGGCTCGGACCACGCGTCCGACCTGGCGCATGACACCTTCGTTCGCCTGCTGTCCACCCAGACAGCACGCGGCGATCTGCAGATGCGCGAGCCGCGCGCCTACCTCACCACGGTGGCGCGCAACCTGCTGATCAACCACGTGCAGCGCCAATCGCTGGAGCGAGCCTGGCTGGACACCCTGGCGCAAATGCCCGAGCCCATGGCGCCCTCGCCCGAGGAGCGGCTGCTGATCCTGCAGACGCTGCACCAGATCGACGCCATGCTCGACGGCCTGCCTCCCAAGGTGCGCGAGGCCTTCCTGCTGTCGCAACTGGACGGACTGACCTACGCCCAGGCGGCGGAGCGCCTGGGGGTGACCGAACGCACCATCAAGCGCTTCATGGCCCAGGCCTTTGCGCAGTGCATCGTGCTGGTCTGCTGATGGGCGCTTCGTCCACCTCCAGCGCCATCGATGCGCGCGCCGCGCGCGAAGCAGCCGAATGGCTGGTGCGCGTTCAATGCGAGCCGCAAGATGCGGGCCAGGCACAGGCGCTGGCCCGCTGGCGCGCAGCCGATCCGCAGCACGAAGCCGCCTGGCAACGCGCCGAGCTGGTGATGGGACGCGTGGGCACGGCCACAGCGCCATCCGGCAACGGCGCGGCCCTGGGCCCGCTGGGGGCGGCGGCCCTGAGGGATGCAGGGAGCGCCCGGCGCCGCGCCACCACGCAGCTGCTGGCCGCGCTGATCGTGGCCGGGCCTGCAGGCTATCTGGCCTGGCGCGCCGGACCGTGGTCGGCCTGGTCTGCCGACGTGCGCACGGCCACGGGCGAGCGCCGCGAACTGCAGCTGCCAGACGACAGCCGCATGCAGCTGGATACCGGCAGCGCCGTGGACATTGCCTTCACCGCCATGGAGCGCCGCCTGGTACTGCGCGCGGGCGCCGTGTGGATACAGACCGCTGCCGATGCGGCCGGCCGCCCGTTTCTTGTGCAGACGCCGCAGGGCACGGCGCTGGCCCTGGGCACACGCTATGCGGCGCGCATTCTGGACGATGAGAGCACCCTGGTCGTCGTGCGCGAAGGTGCGGTGCAGCTGCGCCCGGCACGGGGCGGCGAGCCCGTGCGCGTGTCGGCGGGCCAGCAGGCGCGCATGGGCAGCGGCGCGGCAGAGCCTGTGCAGCCCGCTGGCCTGGCCTCGGACGGCTGGACGCAGGGCGTGCTCTATGCCGAGAAAACGCCGCTGGGCGAATTCGTGGCCGAACTGTCGCGCTACCGGCCCGGCATTCTGCGCTGCGACCCGGCCGTGGCCCGTCTGCCCGTGAGCGGCGCCTTCCAGCTGCGCGACACGGACCAGGCCCTGCTGGCGCTGGCCGCTTCGCTGCCGGTGCGCATCCACCAGCGCACGCGCTACTGGGTGCAGATTTCGGGCTTGGCCGCGCCCTGAGCCTGCGGCATGTCCCCTTTTGCGGGATCGGCGGTCATACAGGAAGACAGCTTCAACGGCGCGTCCCAGGCTGGCTGGGCACCGCTTCCCTCGTCTTCCAAAGGACAGTTCTTCATGGCGCAGCGTATTTCCCTGGCCGCCACGGCCCCCTTCCCTCTTTCGGCGCTTGCCGCCTCGGTCCACCAGCGCCTTTCGCACCGACTTGTGCGCCGGCCCGTTCAGGCTGCCCTGCTCGGGCTGATGCTGGGCGCCGCCGGTGCGGCAGCCGCACAGGCCATCCCAAGCGCCCCGGCCGCGCAGACAGCACGCGAGTACGACATTCCCGCTGGTTCGCTGAGCCAGGCACTGTCGCGTCTGGCCGGCGAGTCGGGCGTGACGCTGTCGGCCGACCCGCGCCTGACGCAGGGCCTGCAGTCCGCCGGCCTCAAGGGACGCTTCGAGCTGACGGGCGGGCTTGCGCAGCTGCTGCGCGGCACGGGGCTGGAGGCGGTGCAGGCCGGCCAGGGCGTCTACGTGCTGCGCAAGAGCGCGGCCCATCCCGTGGTCACGCCGCCTGCGGCCGCCGCGGCGTCTTTCACCCTGGGCGAGGTGCGGGTGAACGCCCGGGCCGAGCACTCCACCGCCACCGAGGACACCGGCGCCTACACGGCCAGGGTGGTAACGCTGGGCAAGAGCGTGCAAAGCCTGCGCGAGATTCCGCAATCCGTGTCCGTGGTCACACGCCAGATGCTGGAAGACCAGAACATCCAGAGCCTGGACGATGCCATGCGCACCCTGGCCGGCGTCACCGTGGAGCCCGGCAGCACGGGCGGCAACCATGGCAACTTCTATCTGCGCGGCTATGCCGTGGATACGGTGCAGACCGATGGCGTGAACATGCCGGCCAGCACCGGCAATGACCTGTCCACCGGCTTCGGCATGGCCATGTACGACCGCATCGAGCTGCTGCGCGGCCCGGCCGGGCTGTTCCAGGGCGCGGGCGATCCGGGCGGCTCCATCAACCTGGTGCGCAAGCGCCCCAAGGCGCAGGCCGAGTTCAACACGCAGTTCTCGGCAGGCTCGTGGCAGCGCTACTACGCAGAGGCCGACATGACCGGCCCGCTGTCCCGCGACGGCCGCGTACGCGGCCGGCTGGTCACGGCCTACCAGGACCAGCAATCCTTCGTGGACCATGTGTACTCGCGCAAGCCCCTGGTCTACGGCGTGGTCGAGGTGGACCTGGCCCCGTCCACCACGCTCACGGCCGGCGGCAGCTACCAACAGTACAAGGGCCGCCCGGCCTTCGGGCTGCCGGCCCTGCCCGATGGGCAGTTGCTGGACATTCCTCGCTCCAGCTACCTGGACCCCATCTGGAACCACATCACGGAAAAGAACACGGAGTACTTTGCCGAGCTGCTGCACCGACTGGACAACGGTGGGCGCATCAGGCTCAACGCCATGTACCGCGAGCAGGACGAGCCCTCGCGCATGTTCGGCTGGTCGGACTGCGCCGCCGACCCGGCCACGGGCGACAGCTGCCTGGTCAGCTGGGCCTATCGCAGCCACTGGAAGACGCATGGCCTGGACGCCTCCGCCAGCCTGCCCTTCAGCGCCTTCGGCAGCACCCGCAACGAGCTGGCCGTGGGCGCCGACTACCGCAAGATCCGCAAGAACTTCCAGTACGGCGGCGGCGACAACGCGCCCATCAACATCTACCAGCCCGACAACAACGTGCCGTTGCCGACCAATTACAGCTTCTCCAACGGCAACGACAACCGCACCGAGCAGTTCGGCCTGTATGGGCGCGCCAATCTGCGCCCCGTGGACCGCCTGCTCATCAGCGTGGGCGGGCGCATGACCTGGTGGCAGAACCACGCCATCAACCGCAATGCCTACTTCAACCAGTTCTCGGAAACCGACAACCGCATCAACGGCAAGTTCACGCCCTATGCCGGTCTGGTGCTGGACCTGAATGACCAGGTGTCGGCCTATGCCAGCTACACGCGCATCTTTGCGCCGCAGACCACCAGCGACGCCGCGGGCAACACCCTGCGCCCACGCGTGGGCCAGCAGTACGAGGCGGGACTCAAGGGCGAGTGGATGGACGGCCAGCTCAACGCGCGCACCGCCATCTTCCGCATGGAGGACACCAACCGCGCCATGACCGATCCGGCCAATCCGCTGTTCTCGGTGGCATCCGGCAAGATGCGCAGCCAGGGCGTGGAAGCCGAGATCGGCGGGCGCATTGCGCCCGGATGGAATGTGTCGGCCGGCTACGCCTACACACAGACCAAGACACTGGAGGGCACGCCCGACCAGAAGGCCCAGCTGTACACCTTCATCGCCCCGCGCCACAGCTTCAACCTGTGGACGCGCTACCAGTTCGGCACCGGCGCGCTGGAGGGCTTCAGCCTGGGCGGCGGCCTGCGCAGCGTCAGCCGCATGTACCGGCTCAACGGCGATGTGAAGTTCTCGCAGGGTCCGGTCACCACGGCGACGCTGCAGCTCGGCTACCGCATCAACCGCCATGTGGACGCCACGCTCACCATCAACAACCTGTTCGACAAGGTGTACTACCAGCGCGTGTGGGCCGCCTACGGTTCCAACTACTTCGGCGAGCCGCGCAACGTGATGCTGACGGTGCGCGGGCGTTTCTGAGCTAGGCCGCAGGCGGCACGTCGCCGCGCTGCATGCGCTCGAAGGCCTTGTCGATTTCCTCGGAGCGTATGGCGCCCGCAGCCGGCACGGGACGGCCCGCGCGCTGGGCGTCGATCTGCTCCTGCATGCGCGTGGCCACCTGCATCAGCACGCGGTGCAGGCCCAACTGCTGGCGGCGGGCCTGGTCCAGGTGCGTGACCACGGGCTCCAGGGACTGGGCCAGCGAGCGGGTCAGCAGTTGGCCCAGCATGTGGACCAGGGCCTGACGGTCCTGGGAGGCCTGTACCTCCGAAGAGGTGCCGGCCTTGGTGCGGACGGGCTCGCTGGCCGCCCTTTGCGCCATCAGCTCGCGTATGCCTTGCAGCGAGTCGCCTGCGGCGCTTTGGGTTTGCAGCAGCCGCGCCAGCAGAGCCTGAAGCGCCTGTAGCGTCTGGGATTGGTCAGCGTCCCTGGCGGCGGCCTGCGCGGCCGCTGCCGATGCGTGGGCCTGGCCGGCGGCGCCTTCCTGCACCGCCTGCTGCTGGGACTGGGACACCGACTGGGCCACCTCACGCGTGGCAGCGACCAGATCGACCAGCTGTGCCGTCACGCGCGTGGCAGCGTCGGCATTGGCGCCGCCTGCGGCCTGGCGGCGCAGGAACTGCTGGCGTATCTGCTGCCAGCGAGCGCTGTCCTCGTCGCTCATCTGCCCGCGCAGCTCGGCGAGCTTGAGCAGGTTCTCCTCGGCGCCCGTGGTCAGCATCTGCGCTTCGCCCTGGTAGTGGTCGGCCAGCATCTGCTGCATTTCCTGGTCGTTCATCACGGGCGTGATCTTCTCGGCCAGCTTGTTCATGTTGCGGTAGCTGCCCTGCAGCCGGAAGGCCGGCTCGGTGCGGTAGCCGTCGTCCTGCGCGGCGCTCTGGATGTACTGCTGGTTGACCTTGAACACCAGCTCGCGCACCTGCACCATGCGGGCCAGCACGGCCTCGATCTCGCGCAGCTCGGCCGATGAATAGTCGTGCGACAGCGCATTGCCCGAGACCTCCCTGCCCTGCGCCTTGTCCAGCAGCAGGTACAGGTCCTGCAGGCTGCGCGTGGCCATCGGCGCCAGCACGGCGTTCGAGGTCATGCTGTTTTCGATGTAGCTGAGCTTGAACACCTCCTGCATGCCGCCCAGCACGTCGCCCAGGTTGTAGATGTCGGCACGGTTGGCCAGCATGTCGGGGATCTTGAAGACCTCGCCCGACTCGGTGTACGGGTTGCCCGACATGACCACGCAAAAGCGCTTGCCGCGCATGTCGTGGGTGCGGGTCTGGCCCTTCCACACGCCCTCGATGCGGCGCGTGCCGTCCGACAGCGAGATGAATTTCTGCAGGAACTCGGGGTGCGTGTGCTGTATGTCGTCGATGTACAGCATCACGTTGTTGGCCATCTCCAGCGCCAGGTTGAGCTTTTCCAGCTCCTTGGCCGCCGTGGCGTCCGGCGCCTGGGCCGGGTCCAGCGAGCGCACGGAGTGGCCCAGCGCCGGGCCGTTGATCTTCATGAAGATCAGGCCCAGCCGGTTGGCCACGTACTCCATCAGCGTGGTCTTGCCGTAGCCAGGCGGCGAGATCATCATCAGCAGACCCATCTGGTCGGTGCGCTTGTTCTCTCCGGCCACGCCGATCTGCTTGGCCAGGTTGTCGCCGATCACGGGCAGGTAGATCTCGTTGATGAGCCGGTTGCGCACAAAGGACGACAACGGCCGGGCCTTGAATTCCTCCACCCGCACGCGCGAGCGCCAGTCCTGCAGCAGCTGCTGGCGCAGCGCCTGGTAGCGGCCGAATTCGGGAACAAAGGTTCGGAAATGGCGCGCGGCGCGCTGGCCCAGGTCGTCGATCTGCAGCCACATGCGGCCGTCCGCAATGCGCGGATGCTGGCCCAGCAGGCCCGGCACTTCGTGGCGCAGGTCCACGCTGCTGACCTTGCAGGGCAACTGGCCGGCACAGCACAGCCATGCCGCGGCCTCGCCGCAATAGGCCAGCCAAGCCTGCCCTTGCCCGTCGTCCAGCGTGCGGCAGGCGGTCTGGAGCCAGTGCAGCGCGCTGCGCCAGCGCTGGTCCAGCGGCGCCACGGCCTTGTCGCGCCGGTCCTCGCCCTGCCAGTAGGCCTGCATTTCTTCCCAGCGCTGCAGCGGCTGGGCCTGCTGCTGCACGGCGGCCTGCAGCGCGGCAATGGCCGACTGGCTGTAGCTGGAGAAGGAAAAGCGCACGGCCTTTTGCGCCAGCTCGGCCTGCAGGTAGTCGGCGGCGCCGTGGATCAGGCTGTCGATATCGCTGTCTGCGGGCGCCGCCTGTCCTGGCAGCAGGTCGCGCAGCAGGCCCCGCTCTTCGGCATAGGCGCGCAGGCGCTCGGAGATGTCGGTGCGCAGGCTCAGCTGTTCGGCCTCGCTGCCGAACATCTGCTGCATGGCCTGGGCCTGCTGGGCGCGCAGCGGCCACTGCGCCATGGCGGCAGCCAACTGCGGCTGCTGCACCTGGGCCTGTGCGCTCCAGAACAGCAGGGCCAGCGCACGGGCGTCGGGCGCAAAGCGCAGCACGCCGGCGGCATCGCGCAGGGGCAGCAGCACCTGCAGGATGCGGGCCGCATCATGGTCGTGGATGCCGCGCTCATAGCCTTCGCGGTAGCGCGGCGCGGAGAATTCGCGGATGGCCTGGGTCAGCGCCGCCTCGTCGGGCAGCAACTGGACCAGCCGGGCCTCGCTCCAGCCGTCACGGCGCTGGCGCGCGGCCAGCACCACTTCCAGGGCCAGGTATTCGCCCCGGTAGAACTGCGGCGATTCGGCCGGCGTGGAGGCATCCCAGTAGGCCTGCAGGGCGGCCAGCTCCGGGTTGTCCATGGGCTCGAAATACTCGGTGCCGACCAGGTGCAGGAACAGTTCGCCGTTGCGCGGCAGCAGGGTCAGGTCCAGCTCCTGGTTGCCCACGCTGAAGCGGTGGCGGCCCAGGCGAATGATGGCGCCGTCGCCTTCGTACAGCTCGGTGCGGTCCTGCAGCGCGCGAAACGCCTGGTCGCGCAGGTTCTTGACGCGGCCGTCAATGTCGTCGGCCTTGACCGGGTCATGCAGTTGCTCGCGCAGGCGCTGGGCCAGTTCCTTGAGCTTGCCGATCAGCGGATCGCCTGCAAAAAAAGCATGCAGCGCGTCGGCGCTGGCGAGCTTTTCGGTGCGCTTGGGCAGGCTTTGCACGATGCGCAGGGCCGCGTCCAGCACGCCCTGCGCCTTGCGCTGGCGCTCGTCCTGCAGCGACTGGCGGCGCGCCTCGAAGCTCTCCAGCACCTCCTCGCGCTTGGCCATGATGTCGCCGAGGAACTGCTCGTGCTCGCCGAAGCGGCTTTCGATTTCCTCCAGCTGCACCAGCAGGCGCGCCAGCTGCTCGTCGCATTTCTCGGGCGTCTGCGCCAGGCCCAGGGCGCTGACGATGCTTTGCGAGAACAGCGCCAGCTGGGCGGCGAACTGGGCCACGTTCTCGGCGCCGCCCAGGCCCGACCGGCGCTGCTCGGCGCGTGCACGCACCTGGTTCAGGCGCGCGTAGACGGCCGAGATGCGATCCACCACCTGGGTGCGCTGCGTGGCGTCGTCGATGGACAGGCTGCCCATGAGCTCGGACAGCATGTCCAGCGCGGCCGCCATGTCGGCCATGCGCGCCAGCGGCTCGTTGATCTGCGCCACCGTGGCTGCCGCCTGCGCGGCCTGGTCCAGTGCCTGCAACTGATCGGCATAGGGCTGCATGGCCTCGTCGGTGGCAATGAAGGCGGCCGTGCGCTGGGAGACATCGGCCTGGGCCTCGTTGACGCCCTGCACCATGGTGTCGATGGCGGCCTGGTCCACATAGCGCAGGTCGCGCGTGGCCATGAGTTGGCCGCGCAACTGGCCCAGCTGGGTGAGCGCGTCCACGTACTCGCCAATGCTTTTCCAGTCGGCCAGCCGCAGTGTCTTGAGCAACTGGCCGTGGCGGCTGGAAACCTCGCCCATGGCCTTGGCCGAGGCGTTGCGGATGCTCTCGACCTTTTCGTACTCGTCGATGACCGCATCACCCGTGGCGACGATGCCCAGCAGGGTCTCGTGCACGCCCTTGAGCTGCGGCGCGCCCAGCCAGTGGTAGCGCTCGAACAGGCGGCGCGCGGCGTCGATCAGGCGCTCGTAGCGCGGCAGCGAGACCTCGGTGGCCGCGATTTCCTTGCGCACGCTGTACAGGTCGGAGATGCCGCTGACCAGCTCGGCATTGCCGATGCGGCCCAGGAAGCTGTCGCGCTGCGGCTGGCGTGCCGCATAGTCGTCCGAGGCAAAGGGCGTGCGCCAGACCTGCATGGGGTGCACGCGCGAGGCCTCATTGCTCTCGGCCGCGAAGATGACGACGCGCCCGTCGTCCATGCGCGCATAGCCGTGGCCGATGATGGGCGGCTGCAGGGCGCGCTCGATCAGGTTGTACTTGAACAGCGCCATGCGCCCGCTCTCGGGCTCGTAGAACACGTAGAGCACATCCTCGCCGTTGGGCGAGCGGATGCTGCGCCGGTAGCGCATGCCCTGCATGTTCTGCTCGAACGAGCGGTTCTCGCCGCTTTGCAGGTAGTAGCCGCCGGGGAAGATGATGCCGTGGTCCTGCGGCAGCTGGATGCAGGCCGCGCCGATGGCGTCCATGCGCAGCACCTGGCGCGACAGGGTGTTGAAGATCAGGTAGCGCCACTGCTCTTCGCGGTAGGGCAGGATCTTCAGCAGGATCAGGCTGCCGACGGCGGCGTACTCGAACACGGCGTCGTCCAGCGACTGGTTCTTCTCCTGCACGGGCTCGCTGTAGATGCCCAGTCCGTCGTTGGTGTTGTTCTCGACCTTGATGGTCAGCGTGCCGCCCAGGGTCTCGACGAAGACCTTGTCCAGCACGTTGATGTGCGGGTGGCGCCCCTGCACCAGTTGCTCGCGCCCGGCGCGCTGCCACTCGAAGTCATGCGGTGCGGGCAGCTCGATATCGCGCTCGCCCCGGTTGTCTATGTAGCGGATGGGCTGGCCATCGACGGGCACGGACCAGCGGAATACGCGCACATCGGACAGGCGCTCGCCAATCTGAAAGCTCGCCAGCAGCTTGCCGTCGCGCACGGCCAGCTGCATCAGCCGGGTGTTCTTGTAGTAGGCGTACAGCTCCTGGAAGTCCTGCACGAAGCTCTGTATGCCCAGAAAGCTGTCCTTGAGATCGACCGGCGTGACCTCGTAGCCCTGCTCTCCCTCGTGCAGGCGGTACAGCACGAACACGTCTTCCACGCGCGTGGACTGCTTCAGGCCCATGAAGACGTTGTAGCCAAACAGCAGGTAGCCGCCGACCTGGGCGATGTCGCGGCCCAGGCAGTTGTTTTCGGTGCGCACGCGCATGCGCCCGATGACTTCCATCTGGCTGCGGCCGAATTCCTCCAGCCGCTCCTCGTTGAGCTGGCGTGCCAGCGTCTCCAGCGCCTGCCCCTGGCCGTCAAGGCGCTTGGCCAGCACTTCGTAGGAGCCGCCGCTGGCGACTGCCTGGTCCACGGCGGAGGCCGCGGTGTCGGGGGACAGGGACTGTGAGGACGATGGGGACGGTTGGGACATGGGCGTCACGGGCTTTCGCGTGTCAGGGACCATTCACGCCCTCCATGGCCAGCTGACTGGCTGGCAGGCAGGGGGCCGGAGGAAGGCAGATGCGGGAGGCTGGGCAGCCGGTGGAGGGAGCGGCCGGGCGGCCGCCCCGTTCAGTCGACCCTCTGCGTGGGCGGCAGGCCCTTGCCGTCGCCCAGCGCGTTCAGCAGCGATGCGCCGCCCTTGCCGCTGAGGAACTTGCTGATCAGGTCCTGCACGATGGGGCTCTTGCCCGCCACGCCTTCCACGGCCTTGCCCACGGACAGCGCCTTGGCGAAGTTGTCGAAGAAGGCGCCCTCGCCGCCCACGATGTCGATGTTGGCCTTGCTGAGTGCGGCCGACAGCACCTCGGACTGGTCCTTGGCCACGCTCTTGTTGGCTTCGATGGCGGCCAGCGCCTGCTCGAAGTTCTTTTCCAGCTGCATGCGGAACTCCTCATGCGAGCGCGCCTGGTCGGACAGCGAGGCCAGCGCGGTGAACTTCTCGGTCAGGCCCTTGGCCTCGGCGAAGAGCTTGTCGCGCAGCACATCGGCCTCGGACATGCCCACGTCGCGCGTGACCGTGGCCTTGGTGGCGCCCACCTGGGCCTCGCCGCGCGCCTGGGCCAGCAGGCGTTCTTCCAGCACCTTGGCATCGGCCAGGCCCTGCTTTTCGTTGGCGTCGGCCGTGGCCTCGATGACGCGCGCCTCGGCCAGGCCCTTTTCCTGATGGCCCTTGGCTTCGGCCATCAGCTTCTCGGCAATCACGCGGGCCTGGGCCAGGCCTTCCTTTTCCAGGGCGGCGGCGGTGACTTCGCGCACCTTGGCATCGGCCAGGCCGGGCGCGGCGCGCTCGACCTCGATGGCCTCGGCCAGCTTCTTCTTGGCTTCGGCGGTCTTGCTGGCCGCTTCCAGCTCGGCCTGGGCCATGGTCGTGACTTCCACGGCCTTGTGGCGCGAGGAAGCCTCTTCGGCCTCGGCCTTCTTGACCTGGCGCACCATGTCTTCCTCGGCCTGGGCCTGGGCGGTCAGCACGGTGACCTGCTTCATGCGCTCGGCCTCGGAGACCACGCGCACTTCCTTGATGCGTTCCTCTTCCTGGGCCACGGACTTCTCCACCACCACGCGCTCGCGCACCACGTTGGCGATGTTGGCCTTCTCGACCTCGATGGCCTTTTCCTTCTCGATGCGCTGCAGCTCCACCTCGCGCTGGCGGGCCACGATCTCCAGCTCCTTGGCGCGCGTGACCTTCTCGACCTCGATCACCACGGCACGCTCACGGTTTTGCTGGGCCACGGCCACTTCGCGCTGGCGGTTTTCCTCGCGGATGTCCAGTTGCTCCTGGGTCTGGATGCGCGCCTGCTCGGCCTTCAGCCGCTCTTCTTCCTGCACCTTCTGGGTTTCGGCCTGCTCGCGGGCCTGGATGGTGGCGATCTCGCGCTTTTGGCGCGCCTCGGCATCGGCCTGCTGGCGCTCCAGCGCCAGCATGGCTTCCTTGGTCTCCACGTTCTTCTTGGTGATGGCCAGGTCGGAGTTGCGCTCGAGCTCGTTGGTGACGATGTTCTGGTTGGCCGTCAGCTCGGTGATCTTGCGGATGCCCTCGGCGTCCAGAATGTTGTTGGGGTCCAGCGAGGACTTGGGCGTCTGCTCCAGATAGTCGATGGCCACGTCTTCCAGCACATAGCCGTTGAGGTCGTTGCCGATGACATGGATGATCTGGTCGCGGAAATCCTGGCGGTTCTCGAACAGCTTGACGAACTCGATCTGCTTGCCCACGGTCTTGAGCGCTTCGGAGAACTTGGCGTTGAACAGCTCGTTGACGGCCGTCTTGTCCGAGGCCCGGTCCACGCCGATGGCCTTGGCCACCTTGAGCACGTCTTCCGCCGTTTCGTTGACGCGCAGGTAGAAGGCCACGGTGATGTCGGCGCGCATGTTGTCGCGGCAGATCAGGCCTTCCTTGCCGCGCCGGTCGATCTCCAGCGTCAGCAGCGAGATCTGCATGAACTCCTTCTTGTGGATCACCGGCAGCACCAGGCCGCCCGTGAACTTGACCTTGGGCTGCGACGTGGTGTCGTTGATGATCAGCGCCGTGCCCTGCGGAACCTTGATGTAGAAGGCCTTGACCAGGGCGAACAGCCCGAGGATGACGACGAAGACGGAACCGATCACCACCCCGGCGACGATGTACCACTCCATGTTGCTCATGTTCATGCGAATCTCCCCTGTGAATTGCTATCTGTGAAAACGCTGAAAAAACGGAAAGGCCGCGCCCGCCGAACGGACGCTCGGGCCTTGTGGGAATCCCGGAACTAGCGCGGCAGCTCGGTGCCGTCGAACTCGGCCTTGCTGACCACGCGCCAGGCGTTGTGCTCGGGCAGGTGCTCGATGAGCACGATCTCGGTGCCCCGGCCCAGTGCGCGCTCGGGCGAGCGCATCTGCACGTTCAGGCCCGCGCCGCCGTCCTCGACACTGCCGTAGCCCTGCGTGCCGTCCACCACGGCGCTGCGCACCAGGCCGGTGCGGCCCAGCAGCACCTTGGGCTCCTCTGCAGGCGCCACCTTGTTGACGATGCCCCGCAGCGGGCGCAGCAGCAGCACGGTGGCGGCAAAGCCCAGCACCATGGCTGCCGCAGCCACCAGGGAGCCGGTCAGCAGGTTCACCAGGGTCCAGCCCTGGGGCATGGGCACGAAATGGCACAGCACATACGAGGCCAGCCAGGACATCAGGAACAGCGCGGTGAGGATGACCGTGAGCGGAATGCCGCCCAGGCCCACCTTGAGCAGCAGCCCGGCCAGCGCGCTGACCGAATGCTCCACGCCGTGCGCATGGTCGCTGCCGTCGAACAGCACCCAGTGGTCCAGCGAGTCCACCTCCAGCAGGCCCAGCATGGCGATCAGCCAGTACAGCAGCATGAACAGCAGCAAGGCGCCAAAGATGAAAGTCGGAAAGCCAAACGCGTATTGCAGGAACGCAGACATGTTTTCCCCTCCCCTCAAATCCGGCAGCCGAGGCGGCAGGCCTGGCGGTGCCTGCCTGGACAACGGCCGCGCATCAAGCGTTTTTTCCGCCAGTTGCGGCGCGCTGCGCCTTCAGGCGTTCCAGCACCGACTGCGCATTGCCCGCCTGGGGCGTGATGCCGGCAGCGCGCAGCTTGGCATCCAGCGCGTCTTCGCTGCTGTCGCGCGCCAGCTCGGCCGCGCTTTCCATGCGCGCACCGCGCTCGGCCTGCTTTTGCTTGATGCGCTCCAGAGAATCCAGCGCGCTTTGCACGCGCGTCTGCGAGCCTGCGTAGCGGCCGGCCACCGTGGCCTGGGCGCGCTGCACGCTTTCCGTGGCCTTGACCGTGTCGGCCTGCTGCTTGAGGCGCTTGATATGCGTTTGCGCCGTCTGTATGGCCACGCGCAGCTGCTCCACGCTTTGCGTGTAGGCGTCCAGCTGGGATTGCTCTTCGTCGCGCTGTGTCTCCAGCACGGAAACCTTGCCGGCCACTTCCAGCGCCAGCGCCTCGTCGCTGGTGTCCAGCGCCTTGACGGCATAGCCCTCGTACTCGGCAATGCGTTCCTGGGTCTGCTTGAGCTTGCCGGCCGCCAGCTTCTGCTTGGCCATGATGTCGGCCAGCGCTTCCTTGGACTTGTTCAGGTCGCTGTCGGCATCGCGGATTTCCTGGTCCAGGATGCGCAGGGCCTGGCTGTCGGTCACCGCCTCGCCGGCCTCGTGGGCGGCGCCGCGCAACGCTGTCACCAGCTTGTTCCAGATGGTCATGATGATCTCCTAGGGGCTCAGTGTCTTCAACGGGCGGGGCGTCAGGCCTGCACGGGGGCGGATGCGGACGCGGGTGCGGGCACAGGCGTCAGGTAGTGGGCCAGTGCCTCGGTGGCCTGGATGACGCTGTCGGCCAGGGTCAGGATCTCGGCAATGATGTCGCCCTCGCTGCTGCTGGCGTGCAGGGCGGCGAACATCACGTAGCCCTCGCCGCCATGGGCCTGCGGTTCCAGCGCCATCGTGGTGAAGGGAAACAGTTTTTGCAGGCGCAGCATTTGCTCGTTGAGACCGGCGCGGTCGTGCACCTGGTCGGCGGGCCACAGAAAGGCCTCCACCACCAATTGGTCGCCCGAGAGCGCCACATGCACGGGCAGATCGCCGAATTCGGGCAGGCTGACCAGCAAACTTGCGTCTGCGCCTTCCAGCACCTCGATATGGAGCCGACCGCCCTGCACCAGTGCCGATTGCTGCAGATCGCCCGCCAAGGCGTGAATATCCCGATATGCCTGTCTGCTGTTGTCCATGCCGCCCTCCTTGTGGATGAGAACCATTGATTCCGGTTGCAATCCCGGCACGCGCATTTGCTTTTCCAATTGCTGCAATGCCGCGCCGTACTCTGGAAGAATCCAGACCTCCTTTTTCACCAGCCCCTGTTCGCGCAGCCGTTGCCGGTGCAGGCGCTGGTAATGGGCTGATGTCTTTTGTTCCATGCGGATACCATAGCGGCCATTACATGTGATGTCTACATGTAATGGCGATCAATTTGTAAACGGATATGTAAACCGAGTGGCGCAATGGCTGGCTTTGCGCAGGCCACGGCCCGGCCTTTGCGTTCTGGCAAATCGGCATCAAGAATTCATTTTTTCTACCGAAAACCATTTATCAACAAATTTTCCTATCAACCCCAGGAGCGCCCAGGCGCGGACTGCGGCGGCGGCGGCGCAGGGCTGCGAAGGCACTGCACAATGGCCGCTGTCGCAGGCAGATCCGGCCCTTGGCTGCCTGGCGCACGCTACGGAAACCTCTGCATGCCCGCCTTCAGGCTCTCACTTCGCACGGCAGTCACAGCCCCCTTCATAGCGGTGTTCGTGGTCACGGCCGGGCTATTGGCGGCATGGCAGCAGCGCCAGGTGGACCAACTCATCAACCGCGAAAGCCTGCGGCTGCTCGACTCCCTGTCCACCACCACGCGCCACCAATTGGCCGATTACCTGGAGACCCCGCTGCGCGTGCAGCAGGCCCTGGCAGAAACCGTGGCCCGGCAGGCGCTCTACACCCCCGGCGACCTGCGCCCCATCTATGGCTATCTGACACGCTCATTCACCGAGCTGTATGCCCAGCACCACCAGATCAGCCTGTTGAGCTTTGGCGGCGTACAAGGTGAATACACGGGCGTGCGGCTGGAGCCCGATGGCCGCTACCGCCTGATTCTCCAGGACCGCAGCACCCAGGGGGCGTTGCAGATCTTCGAGGGGCTGGAGCCCGGCCCGCCCATGTCCAGCCTTGCCGGCTACGACCCCCGCGTGCGCCCCTGGTACCAGCCTGCCATCCACAAAGACGGCCCGCACTGGTCGCCCATCTACACGGTGACTGGCGACCGCGGCGATACCACGATTTCCGCATCCACGTCCGTGCGGGTGTCCGGCCAGCTGGCCGGCGTGGTGGCCGCCGATGTGCGGCTGAGCAGCATGAACCGCTTTCTGCGCGACGAGCCCTTGCGTGGCAACGGCCATATCGCCGTGGTCGACGCACAGGGCTACATGGTGGCGCACTCGTCCGAGCTGTCGGTGCTGAAGCGGCGCGAAGGCCCCTATGACCCGCCCGTGCGCCTGCGGCTGTCCGAAAGTCCCGATCTTGCGCTGCGCAGCCTGGCCGCCCTGCTGCCTCCCCATCTGAGCGCGGATTCATCGGCGCCAGCGGGCCCCGAGAACACCATCAACCTGAGCTTCAAGGAACAGGGGCAGATCTACCACGGCCAGGTCACCGCATTCCACGATGCACGCGGCATCGACTGGCGGATCCTGGTGCTGCAGCCCGAATCCGATCTGGTCAGCAGCATGCGGGCGGACAGCCGCCATGCGCTGGTCCTCGCTTTCGGCCTGGCCTTGCTGGGACTGGGGCTGGGCGTGTGGTGCCTGCGCCGGGCGCTGCGCCCCCTGGCGGTGACGGCCGATGCGGCCAACCGCCTGGCCAAGGGCGACTGGAGCGCGGTAGGAGCGCTGCCGGATACGTCCCTGGTCGAGACATCGTCCCTGGTTTCGGCCTTCCACAACATGGCGCAGCGGCTGCAGGAATCGTTCGAGCACATGCGCACCCTTCTGCAGTACGACAGCCTGACGCAGCTGCTCACGCGCGCCGGCCTGATCGAGCAGGCCGATGCGGCGGCAGCCGCCAACACGCCCTGCCCTGCCGCGCTGTGCCTGCTGGAGCTGCAGAATTTCCGCAGCGTCCGCGACGATGTGGGCCACGGCACGGGCGAGCAGTTGCTGCGGGCCGTGGCCGAGCGGCTGCGCAACCACCATCTGCAGTTTCCTGCCCTGCTGGCGCGCACGGCCAGCAACGAGTTCGCCGTGCTGTGGCTGCATGACTGCACGCCGCAGCAGATGCAGGACAAATGCCGCCACCTGCTGGAAATCTTCGACCAGCCATTTTCCGTGGGCAAGGACGACATCGTGCTGCGCGCCAGCGCGGGCGCCGTCAGCGGCGAGCTGCTGCCGGGCGCGCTGCCCGAGTGGCTGCGCAACGCCAGCATTGCGCTGGGTGAGGCGCAGCGCGGCTCGCACCCCTTCCTGCTGTTCGAGCCCAGCCTGGCGCAGAAGATGCTGGGCCGCACGCAGCTGGCCATGGAGCTGCGCCAGGCGGTGGAGCGCAACGAGCTGCGCGTGTTCTACCAGCCCGTGGTGGACCTGGCCACAGGCAGCATGGTCGGCGCCGAGGCCCTGGTGCGCTGGAACAGCCCGACGCGCGGCATGGTGCCGCCCGGCGTCTTCATTCCGGTGGCCGAGGAGTCGGACCTGATCCTGAGCGTGGGCGAATGGGTGCTGCGTACGGCGGCGCACGACATCGCCTCCCACCTGCCCCGGCTGCCCGCCGACTTCGAGCTGCACGTCAACATGTCGGCACGCGAGCTCATCCAGTCCGACTTCGCCTCCACGCTGGAGCAGGCACTGGCCACCAGCGGCCTGCCCGCCCGGCTGCTGACCCTGGAACTGACGGAGTCCATGCTGCTGGACGACAGCGACGCCACGCTGCAGCGCATTGCCGCCATCCGCGCGCTGGGCGTGAAGATCGCCATTGACGACTTCGGCACCGGCTACTCCTCCCTGGCCTATCTCAGCCGCCTGCGCTTTGACTGCATCAAGATCGACCAGAGCTTCGTCGGCCAGTTGCCGGAGTCCGAATCCGACAAGTCCATCGTGACCGCCGTGCTGCGCATCGCCCAGGGCTTTGGCGTCAAGGTCGTGGCCGAAGGCGTGGAGGAGCAGGCCCAGGCCAGGCTGCTGCATGCCCTGGGCTGCGAGCATGCACAGGGCTATCTGTTCGAGCGGCCGGTGCCGCTGGCGCAGATGCTGGAGTACCGCTCTCCCTGGCACGAGTGAGCCACCAGTGGGCCACCAGGGAGTCGCTGGTGAGCCGCTGCTGCCTTGTGGTGCCCTGCCTGTCGGCTTTGGCTGACGTGTGCCGCTTGCATGATCCGGTGCACATGCAGGTGCAATCCACGAAACAATCGGCGCCTGTTCCAGCCTCCCGCCTTCCATGACGCCCACCTACTCCGAGAGCCAGCCGCCCCCGCCCCGTCTGGACCCCGCCGGCCCCATCCACCTGATCGTGCCGCTGCGCCCAGGCGCCGACCTGGAACAGCTGCGCGCCCGCCTCACCAGCGTGCCCGCGCTGCAGCAGCGCAGCGTTCAGTGGCATGTGCCTGGCGCACGCGCCGACATCGTGCACCTGGCCGCCCGCGCCGTGGACAAGGCCAGCCAGGATGGCGGCCTGGTCGTGGCCGCCGGAGGTGACGGCACCATCAATGCGGTGGCCGCCGCAGCCTGGGAGCGGGGCGTGCCCATGGGCGTGGTTCCGCTGGGCACCTTCAACTACTTCGCCCGCGAGCAGGCGCTGTCGCTGGAGCCTGCCCAGGCCGTGCAGGACATTCTTCAGGCATTGCAGGCCGGCCAGATGCGGCCCGTGAACGTGGGCCTGGTCAACGAACGGCTGTTCCTGGTGAACGCCAGCCTGGGCCTGTACCCGCGCCTGCTGGACGAACGCGAGCGCGCGTCCACACGCTTTGGCCGCACGCGGCTGGTGGCCATTGCGGCCTCCATCTGGAGCATTCTTCGCGGTGGCAGCGCGCGCCGCTGGCGCATCGCCCTGCGCTCCGACCGCCAGGCGCCGCTGCAGCAGCAGGAGCACCTGGCCAGCACACTGTTCGTGGGCAACAACCCGATGCAGCTGGAGCGCGTGGGCATTGCCGAAGCCCGCGCCGTGGCCGACGGCCAGCACCTGGCCGCCGTGCTGCTGCTGCCGCAGGCCAGCGAGGCCCCGGCCCGCGTGGTCTGGAATGCCGTGTTGGGACGGCTGGCGCAGGACGATGCGGTGGCCAGCCTGGCCTGCACCGAGCTGGTGGCAGAGCCCGCAGGCCGGCGCCCGCGGCGCCTGAAGGTGGCCTTTGATGGCGAGCGCGAATGGATGGCCCCGCCCATTCGTTTTCGCCTGGGCGAGAAGCCGCTGTGGCTGGTCGTGCCGGGCGAGGCCGGGCCCTCCTCCTGATCATCAAGGGACAAGGAACGCCCATGGCTTTGCTCATGCATATGTCGGACCTGCATTTCGGCGCCCACGATCCGGCCGTGTGCGCCGCCGCGGCAAGACTGGCCGCACGTCTGCCCGTGGCGCTGCTGGTGGTCTCCGGCGACCTGACCCAGCGTGCCACGGCCGCACAGTTTGCCCAGGCGCGCGAGTTTCTCGATGCGCTTCCCGTACCGCGCCGCCTGGTTGTGCCGGGCAACCACGATCTGCCGTTGCTTGCCTGGTGGGAGCGGCTGGGCGGCCATGCCCATGATCGCTACGCCCGCTGGATCAGCGCCGAACTGCAGCCCTGGTGCGCAGAGCAGGGCTTTTGCGTGATTGGCGTGGACACCACGCGCTGGTGGCGCCACCAGCGCGGCAGCCTGTCGGCCAGCCAGATACGGCAGGTGGCCCAAAGGCTGGCGCAGGCCAGCCCCGGCGACTGGCGCATTGTGGTCAGCCACCACCCGCTGGCAGCCGCCCATGCGCAGGACCGCAGCCACCGCCCGCACCGCGCGGCAACGGCCCTGGCGACCTGGCGCGACGCCGGAGCGCAGTTGGTGCTGTCAGGCCATGGACATGACCCCGGCCTGGTCCAGCCGCTGCCGGGGCTGTGGGCGGCGCAGGCGGGCACTGCGGTATCGCTGCGGCTGCGCGCGCATGCGCCCAACAGCCTGTTCACGCTGGAGCAGCAGGAGGACTCGGCTGGACAGTGCCTGGCCCGGCGCCGCGAGCTCACGCGCTGGGACTATTCACGGCAGGCGGATGAATTCCTGCCCGTGCAAAAGCATGTTCTGGACCCGCCGCAGGCCTCCACCCGCTGAACGCGCGCAAGCCTTGTTCTGGCGTTCTTCGTTGTATTGCACAATCCACAACCTCGGCTCCACGCAGGCGGCGGCAGAAAAGTTTGCATGCTGTCCTACGCGATGGCCGCCCGAGGGTGTGGATGATCAGCCCTCGTCAATGCTGCCTTTTTGATAGCAGCATGATGCACTGCAACAAAGAGATATGCGAATTCTGTACGTTGAAGACAATGCCGACCTGCGCGAAACCATTGGCCTGCTGATGGAGAGCGAATCACGCTTCGTGACCAGTTGCGCCACCGCCGAGCAGGCCCTGGAACTGGATGCGGCCCAGCCTTTCGACGTGGTGGTTTCCGATGTCAGCCTGCCCGGCCTGTCAGGCACCGACCTGGCGCGGCAGCTGCTGGAGGCCGATGCCCAGCGCTGGATCATCCTGTGCTCCGGCTACGACCTGGGCCCCTACCCCACGGCCTGGGGCCCCCATGTGCGGACCCTGCTCAAGCCCTTCGAGATCGAGGACCTGGAGACGCTGCTGGACTCCATCCAGGAAGCGCTCGGCAACCCCACCCACTGAAGCGTTCGCGCTTTCGCGCGCCCCGGCGCCCCCGGCTCCCGCCGTCACAGCACGGCCTTGGAGCCTCCCACCGCCGCCTCGCGCGGCAATTCCACCCTGAAGCTGGTCACTCCGTCGGCGGAGCGCACATCGATGCGCCCGCCGTGCGAACGCACGATCTGGTGCGCAATGAACAGCCCCAGGCCCAGTCCCTGGTGCTGGCCGGGCCGGCGTTCACCACCGCGAAACGGGTTGAACAGCGTGGGCAGCAGTTCCGCGGGAATGGTGCCGCCGTTGCGCACCGTGATGGACACGCGATCGTCCTGGCGGCCATCGGCCGTCACCTGCACCGGCTGCGCGGGATCTCCGTGGTGCATGGCATTGCCCAGCAGGTTGGTCAGCACCTGGCACAGGCGCTCGCCATCCCAGATGCCTTCCAGATTGCCCAGCATCTCGCTTTCCAGGCGCCGCTCCGGGAAGCCCGTCTCCACCTCCTGCAGCGTGCGCTGCAGCAGCGTCTGCAGGCTGGCCGACTGGGGCGACAGCGGCAGGCCTTCTGCCTGGCGGATGCGGGTCACGTCCAGCAGATCCTCGATCATGCGCGACATGCGCTGGCTGCTGCTGAGCATGCGCTCGGCCATGTTGGCCACCTTGCCGGGATCGGGCTGGCGCGTGAGCACGGTGGCCGCCGCCTTGATGGACTGCAGCGGCGTGCGCAGGTCGTGGCTGAGCACGGCCATGAACATCTCGTTGATGCGCAGCGCCTCGGTGCGCTCCTGCAGCTGCTGGGCCAGCGCCTGCTTGCGCTGGTGCAGCTCGAAGAACACATTGGCCTTGGTGGTCAGCATGTGCGGGTCGATGGGCTTGTACAGAAAGTCCACGGCGCCGCTTTCATAGCCGCGGAATTGCCAGTTGTGCTCGCGCGAGCCGGCCGTCATGAAGATGAGCGGGATGTGGCGCGTGCGCTCGCTGCCGCGTATCAGCTCGGCCAGCTCGAAGCCGTTCATCTCGGGCATCTGCACGTCCAGCAGAGCCAGCGCCACATCGCCATGGTCGAGCAAAAGCTCCAGCGCCTCGGGGCCGGAATGCGCCTTGAGGAACTCGATGCCGTCGCGCTGCAGCAGCGCTTCGATGGCGATCAGATTCTCGGCAATGTCATCGACGATCAGGCATTTGACGCGATCTGTTTGGGACATGGATTCTCTCTCGGTATTTTGTCTGGTGGGAGCGCGCTGAATGGACATTCAAAGCCTCCCCTGGCCGTGCAGCGATGCGATGAGGGCGGCAATGCCCTGCGGCGCCAGCACCTGGGCCTGTGGCACGCGGGCCAGGGCCGCCCGCGGCATGGTCTGCATTGCGGCACTGTCTGGCGACTGCACCACGGCCAGGCCGCCGGCCGCGTGCACGCTGGCCATGCCCTGGGCGCCATCCTCGTTGGCGCCGGACAGCAGCACGGCCAGCAGGCGCTCGCCATAGCAGTCGGCAGCCGACTCGAACAGCACATCGATCGAGGGCCGCGAAAAATGCCAGGGCGCATCCAGCGACAGCGCCAGCCTGGGCCCGCTGTCCACCAGCAGGTGGTAGTCGGCCGGCGCAAAGTACAGGCAGCCCGGCTCCAGCCATTGCTGGTCCTGCACCTCGCGCACCGGCAGGGCGCAGCGCGGCCCGAAAAGCTGGCCCAGCAGGCTGCGCCGGTCGCGCGGCAGGTGCAGTACCACCAGCACCGAAGCGCGCAGGCTGGCGGGCAGCGTGGGCAGCACCACGGACAGCGCATCAAGCGCGCCGGCCGAGCCGCCGATCACGATGGCCTCGTAGGCTGTGGCGGCGTCCGAGGCGGTTGTGTTCGTGGTCGCGGGCATCACAGCCCGGCCCTCTTGCGGTAGATGCGGTCTTCGAGCACGAAGTCCTCGAAGGCCTCCGAATGCCCTGAAAACCGCAGCGACTCCTTGGAGCCCAACCCCAGGAACCCGCGATGGCACAGCGCATCGCGGAACAGGCCCAGCGCCCGGTCCTGCAGCTCGCGCTCGAAATAGATCAGCACGTTGCGGCAGGACACCAGGTGCATCTCGGCGAACACGCTGTCGGTGGCCAGGCTGTGGTCGGAGAACACCATGTGCTCGCGCAGCCCCTTGTCGAAGACCACACGGCCATAGCGCGCCGTGTAGTAGTGCGACAGCGAGCTGTGTCCGCCCGAGCGCGCATGGTTGTCGGTGAATGCCGCCACGCGCGCCATGTCGAACACGCCCTGCTCTGCCGCCTTCAGCGCATGGGGATTGATGTCAGTGGCGTAGATCAGGGTGCGGTCCAGCAGGCCCTCTTCATGCAGCAGGATGGCCAGCGAATACACCTCTTCGCCCGCGCTGCAGCCGGCCACCCAGACCTTGAGCGAGGGATAGGTGCGCAGCAGCGGCACGACCTCGGTGCGCAGCGAGCGGAAGTAGGTCGGGTCGCGGAACATGTCGCTGACCTGGACCGTGAGGTACTCGAGCAAGGCCGGGAACACGCTTGTATCGTGCAGCACACGGTCCTGCAGCTGCGACAGCGTCTTGCAGTCGAACTGCACCAGGGCCGACTGCAGGCGCCGCTTGAGCGAGGCCTGGGCGTAGCCCCGGAAGTCGTAGTGGTAGCGGTGGTAGATGGCGTCGATCAGCAGGCGCTGCTCGATGTCGGCGGTGCGGGCTTTTTTCAGCTGAGGCATCGCGTCCTCCTATTCAGCTGCGGCATCGCGTCCTCCTTGCTACTTGGGCATCCACACCCGCACCAGCGACAGCAGCTTCTCCACGTCCAGCGGCTTGGCGATGTAGTCGTTGGCACCGGCGGCCAGGCATTTCTCCTGATCGTCCTTCATGGCCTTGGCGGTCAGGGCGATGATGGGCAGGCGGCGCCATTGCGGGCGGTTGCGGATCTCGCGCATGGCGGTGTAGCCGTCCATCTCGGGCATCATGATGTCCATCAGGACCAGGTCGATGCCGGCCTGCGCCGTGCCCCGCGCTTCCAGGGTTTCCAGCGCCTCGCGCCCGTTGCGCGCGATCTCCACGCGGATGCCCGTGGGCTCCAGGATGCTGGACAGCGCGAACACATTGCGCACATCGTCCTCCACCACCAGCACCGTGCGCCCTTCCAGCGCCGACTCGCGGCTGCGCGCCACCTGCAGCATCTGGCGGTGCTCGGCCGACAGCTCGGACTCCACCTGGTGCAGGAACAGCGTGACCTCGTCGAGCAGGCGCTCGGGCGAGCGCGCGTCCTTGATGATGATGGACTTGGAAAAGCGCCGCAGCTGCTGCTCTTCATCGCGCGAGAGCGCGCGGCCCGTATAGACGATGACAGGCGGGAAGGAAACATCGTCCTGGTCCGTCATGCGCTGCAGCAGCTCGTAGCCGCTGATGTCGGGCAGGTTCAGGTCCATCACCATGCAGTCGAAGGTGGCGCCGCGCAGATGCTCCAGCGCCGCCGCCGCCGTGCCCGCGCAGACGATGTCCACATCGCTGCGGCTGAGCAGGTGGCGCACGCTCTCGCGCTGGCGCTCGTCGTCCTCCACCACCAGCACGCGGCGCAGGTCCTGGGTGAACTTGGCCTCCAGCCGCTTCAGGGCATGGACCAGTTCCTCGCGCTTGACGGGCTTGAGCGCGTAGCCCACGGCGCCGCGTCCCATGGCCTCCTGCGAATAGTCGGCCACCGAGACCACGTGCACGGGAATGTGGCGCGTGACGGGGTTGCGCTTGAGCTGGTCCAGCACGCCCAGGCCCGAGAAATCGGGCAGGTTGATGTCCAGCACGATGGCGTTGGGCTGGTTGCTTGCCGCCATGGCCAGGCCGTCGGACGCGGTGTTGGCCACATCGCATTCGAAATCCATCTCGCGCGCGAGCTCGGAAAGAATGTCGGCAAAGCGCAGATCGTCCTCGATGACGAGGATGCGGCGCCCGCTCTGCCCGCTCTTTCGCAGGGCATTCGCCGCGGACGAGGTAGGCGACAGCATCGGAGCAGACATGGCTGGCGACATGGCCGGCGCGAACGCAGGGGCAGCCGGCGCGACATGGGCCGAGGCGACGGCGGGCACGGACGCGGGCAATGACACCGGCACCTGCGTCTGGGTCTGCATCTGCGCATTCGCCAGCGATTCCCGCGCCGGGCGGGGCAGCGGCGCGGCAGCCAAGGCCTGGCCAGGCTCCACCAGCTCCAGGATCACAGGCACGGTCAGCGTGAACACGCTGCCCTGCCCCGGCGTGCTGGAGACGGTCAGCGTGCCGCCCAGCAGCCCGGCAAGGTCACGTGAGATCGACAGGCCCAGGCCCGTTCCGCCGAACTTGCGATGCGTGCTGCCGTCCGCCTGGCGGAAGGCATCGAAGATGAATTGCTGCTGCTGCTCGGCAATGCCGATGCCGGTATCGCGCACGGCAAACGCCAGCATGCCCCCGGGCACGCGGGACACCTGCAGGTCGACCGAGCCCTTGGCCGTGAACTTGAGCGCGTTGGACAGCAGGTTCTTGAGCACCTGGGCCAGCCGCATGGGGTCGGTCTGCATGGAGGCCGGCACGCCGGGGTCCACCGTCCATGTCAGCTCCAGGCCTTTTTCGCGGGCGATGGGGCGCAGCGGCTCCATCAGCGCCTGCAAGGCGGTGGCGATGGTCATGGGCTCCACCAGGACGCTGACCTGGCCAGCCTCGATCTTGGACAGGTCCAGGATGTCGTTGATCAGCGCCAGCAGGTCGCTGCCCGCCGCATGAATGGTCTGTGCGTACTTGACCTGATCGGCCTGCAGGTTGCCGGGCTTGTTGTCGGCCAGCAGCTTGGCGAGGATCAGCGTGGAGTTCAGCGGCGTGCGCAGCTCGTGGCTCATGTTGGCCAGGAACTCGCTCTTGTACTGGCTGGCCAGCTCCAGCTCGTGCGCCTTGTCGGTCAGCGCACCCTGGGCGCGCAGCAGTTGCTCGCGCTGGTACTCCAGCTGCTGGGTCTGCTCCTCCAGATGGGCATTGGTCTGCTCCAGCTCGCTTTGCTGGTGCTCCATCTGCGTCTGCGACTCCTGCAGAATGCGGCTTTGCTGCTCCAGCTCCTCGTTGCTCACGCGCAGCTCTTCCTGCTGCGCCTGCAGCTCTTCCGACTGGCGGCGCGTTTCTTCCAGCAAGGTCTCAAGGCGTGAACGGTCCAGGCCCGAGCGGATGGCCACGGCCAGCATTTCGGACGCCCGCTCCAGCAGGCTGCGCTCTGCCTCGCTCACCCCGCGCAGAAAGCCCAGTTCGATGACGGCGAACACTTCGCCGTTCTCCATGGCGGGCGCCACCATCAGCTGCAACGGGCTGGACTGGCCAGTGCCCGAGGAAATCGGCAGGTGCTGCGCGGGCACGTCCCTGACATGCAGCAGCTTGCGCGAGGTGACCGCCTGGCCCGCCAGGCCCTCGCCGGGCAGCAGCTTGTGCTGCAGGCGCTCGCGCGGCAAGGCATAGCCGCCGAACAGGCGCAGACCGCCGTCGGCGCAGTCCACCACATAGCCGGCGCCCACCTCGGCGCGCAGGTAGGTGGCCAGGTATTCCAGTGCCTTCTGGCCCAGGTCTTCCAGCCGGCGGTCGCCCTGCAACTGCTGGCCCAGGCCGGACAGACCGGAAGTTACCCACGACTGGCGCGCCTTGACGCGGTACTCGCGCACCGTCAGCGCAGCCGATGCCAGGATCAGGCCCAGCAAGATGAGGGAGCCGCCCCAGGAGTAGTACGTCGAGGTGGTGGAGGCCTCCACCCACAGCTGGCGGCGCTGCTCCAGCTCACGGGTCTGGCGGGTGTAGAGATCATCGATCAGCTCGCGCAGCCGGTCCATGGCGTTCTTGCCCACGTCCAGGCGCACCAGGGCCATGGCGGCGTCCATGTCGCCGGCCTTGCGCAAGTCTATGGTTTCCTGCAGCTCGCGCAGCTTCTGGGTCGAGATGTCCTCGATCTGGTCCAGCAGCCGGTGCTGCACGGAGTCGCTGGACGTGCGCGCCTTGAGCGCCTCCAGCTGCTTTTGCAGCACATCGCGCGCCTGCTGGTAGGGCTGCAGATAGGCCTGGTCACCCGTCAGCAGAAAGCCCCGCTGCCCGGTTTCGGCATCCTTGAGGGAGGCATTGAGCTGGCTGAGCTGGCGCATGGCCAGCGTCGTGCGGTCCATGGCATTCACGGCCTGGCCCCGCGCCTCGGACGCCCGGAAATTGACGAAAGCGATGACCAGGGTGGCCAGGGCCGCTGCACCAAAGCCTGCAACAAGCGTCCATGGAATGGCAAAGCGCTGGGTGGTCTGGTGGCTGGAAGATCGTGGCATGCAGTGGAATTTCTGGCGGAAATGGACGAAGGAATCCGCCAGGGACTGTAACGGTTTTGCGCGGCCCTCGGCAGCACTCGACCACACTCGGCCGCAGTCCGCGCTGGTTTCAGCGGTGCGCGACGCCCGGCGCCACCACGGCAGCCGTTAACATGGCCCGATACCTTCCTTCCGACATCCCGCTGCGGTCGTCGGCCCACACTCCAGGAACCATTGCATGAAAACCTTTGCCCTCACCGTCGCATCGCTGGCCGCCGCCGCCTCGCTGGTCTCCACCAGCGCCAATGCCGCAGCGTTGATCTTCCTCAACGACACCATCGCCGCACGCATTCCCGCCAGGGACCTGCCCGACGCAAAGGCCGCCGTGGCCAAGGTGCTCAACGAGGCTGCCGACGGCTCCGTGACCGAATGGACCAGCCGCCCGAACCGTACCAACCAGCGCGTGACGATGGCCTTGCAGCCGCAGCAGACCGTGCAGACCGGCTCGGCCGGAAGCTGCCGCCTGCTGTCGGCCGACGTGCGCCTGAAAAAGACCTCGGAAAACTGGCGCTTCTGGTTCTGCAAGCAGTCCGATGGATCGTGGAAGGCCAGCGGCAGCCAGCCCTGAGCAAGGATTGCGGTGGCCTGTCACCGGGAATCCGGCATGGACCTACGCCACCAGTCCTGGACACATGGGAGCATGTCGGCCGGAAGATCGACATCGGAGAACAACCATGCCCCATGAATTTGTGCAGGCCACGACACTCGCCAGACGGCTGGCCCTGGGCGTCGCTGCAACCTCTTTGCTGACGCTGGCCGCCTGCTCGGGCGAGACCTCGTCAACGCGCGCGGGATTCCCCATGGCCGAAGTGCCGCGCTTCAACCAGCCCCCGCCGGACAAGCCCCTGCTGGCCCAGCCCGTGATCATGGCCGAGCAGGTCATGCCACATGCCAAGGGGGATCCGCACGAGCCCTTGCCGCCAGCCGCGCCCCTGCCCGCCAAGGCATCGGAGCCCGCAAGCGGCGCAGGAGCCACGAACAAGGAAGATGCCGGCGGCGTGAACCCTGCCGCCGGCCAGGCCGCTGCCATCTCCGATGGCCAGGGCGAGGGCTCCAAGTACCAACTGGGCGCCCCCAAGTAGCTGAACTCGGCCAAACCCGGCAGAACTCAACCGTAGCCGGGCGGACTCAGAACGAAGTCCAGTCCCCGTCGTCATTGCCCTTGGCCGCCACGGTCTGCCTGGCGGCCGGCAGCTTTGCGGCGGGCGCTGGGGCGGCAGATGCGCTGCGTGGGGCAGTAGCGGGTGCCGTGCCAGCAGCGGCGGCGGACGCGGCCAGCGGTCTGGCCGCAGGACGCATGGGCGCTGCCGCAGAAGGCGCGCGCGCGGCAGGTACTGAAGACGAAGCTGCTCCTGTCCCTGCACGGGCCGGCGCCACGCCGTCGATGCGGAACACGCTCACGGCGGCCGCCAGCTGATTCACCTGGGATTTGAGCGAGCCGGTCGCAGCTGCTGCTTCCTCGACCAGCGCGGCATTCTGCTGGGTCACCGTGTCCATCTGCGAAATCGCCTGGTGCACCTGGTTGATGCCGCTGCTTTGCTCCTGGCTGGCGGCCGTGATCTCGGCCACGAGGTCGCTGACCTGCTGCACGCTTTGAACGATGCCGTCCATGGTGCGGCCGGCCTCGGCCACCTGGCGCGTGCCCGCGTCCACCTTGGACACGGAGTCTGCAATCAGGTCCTTGATGTCCTTGGCTGCCGAGGCGCTGCGCTGGGCCAGCGCACGCACCTCGCCCGCCACCACGGCAAAGCCCCGGCCCTGCTCGCCGGCACGTGCCGCTTCCACGGCAGCGTTCAGCGCCAGGATGTTGGTCTGGAAGGCAATGGAGTCGATGACGCCGATGATGTCGGCGATCTTGCGGCTGGACTCGCTGATGCCGCCCATGGTGTCCACCACGCCGGCCACCACCTTGCCGCCCTGCACCGCAGTCTGCGATGCCGAAGCGGCCAGCTGATTGGCCTGGCGTGCGTTCTCGGCGTTCTGCTTGACCGTGCTGGTCAGCTCCTCCATGGCGGCAGCCGTCTGCTCCAGCGAGCTGGCCTGCTGCTCGGTGCGCGAGGACAGGTCCTGGTTGCCCGCATCGATCTCGCCCGAAGCCGTGGCGATGCTGTCCGCACCCGAGCGCACCTGCCCCACGACCTGGGCCAGGTTGTCGTTCATCTGGCGCAGCGCCTGCAGCAACTGGCCAGTTTCGTCGCGCGAATCAACGGTGATGCGGCTGGTCAGGTCGTTGTTGGCCACGGTGCGCGCCACGCGCAGGGCTTCGGCCAGCGGCACGGTGATGCCACGCGTGATCCACCACGCGGCCAGCGCGCCCAGCACCACGGCCAGGGACACCACGGCGATGATGGTGGCGCGGCTGGCAGAAAAGCGCACCTGCACTTCACCGGCGGAGCTGTCTATGGCGGTGCGCTGCATGTCCAGCAGGCGCTGCACGATCTCTATATAGCGCTGCGTGGCGGGCTGGTACTCCTGGGTGAACAGGCGCTCGGCATCTTCTGCACGGCCTTCGGCCTTGGCCTTGGTCACCACGTCGCGGCCCGCCAGGTAGCCGGCGCGCGCCTTCTTGATCTCGACCCAGATGTCCTTTTCTTCCTGCGTCTGCAGCAGCGGCTCGATGCGGTCCTGCAGCTTGCCCGACTGGCGCGAGGACTCGGCCGCGTCTTCGGCAAAGAAGGTGGCCAGCGAAGGATCGCTGCTCTTGGCGATGGCCGTGGTCCGGCGCGAGCCCGAGTGGATGTTGCGGAACCAGTCGCTGATCATCCGCTCCTTGGCCAGGGCCACCTCGGTGATTTCCGTGGTCGAGCGGGCCATGTGCCCCATGCTGACGATGCTGGTGACACTGATCAACAGCATGATCAGCAAAAGAATGGTGAAGCCGCCTCCGAGACGGAGGCCGATGCGCAGGTTTTTCATGTTTTCCGGGAGCAAGATGCAGGGCGGGGATGGTGCTGAAATCAGTTCTTGAGGTAGGCGTCCAGCACCATGCGGTTCCAGTTGGCCGAACCGACCAGGGAATCGCCCAGCTTCTCGGCCGTGGCAACTACCGCACTTTGCTGCTGCTGCAGCGTCTTGACCCGGTCACCCAGACTGGCCATGGACGAGCTGAGGCGGCTGCCCGTGGACAGCGCAGAGTTGGCGCTGCTCTCCACCGCCTTGCCAATGCCGGCCAGGGCCGAGGTCACGCCGGCGGCATCGGCGGCCATGGACTTCTCCAGGGCCTTGGCATCCACCGCCAGCGTGCCGTCCTGGCGCTGGACGATGCCGAGCTTGCCCAGGCTGGGCGCAGTCGCGCTGCCCGTGACACTCATGATGGCCGAGCGCAGCTCGCGCAGGGCGCGGGTGGCACCCACATCGGTGGAAGAACCGGCCGCCGCGCTCACGCTGCCCTTGGCAACGCTGGAGTTATAGCGCGCCACCAGCTTTTCCAGCGCGCCTTGCACCGACTGGGTGGTGCTGGTGGCCGAGAGCGCGGCCACATCCTTGCCCGCCGAGGCCAAGTCCACCAGGGATGACTTGAACTGCCCCAACGCCGACAGCGAGGTCGATCCCGCCTGGGCCTGGGCCGCAATGCGCTCGTGCGCCTTGGTCAGCGACGGTGCCAGCTTGCGGACCTTCTCCGCTTCGGTGGTCTCCGTCTTGGTGCTGTCCGTCTTGGTGGCGCTGGTCTCCGCAGCGCTCTTCTTGCCGGCCGAATCCGAAGCCGCCTGCGTCGTGCTGCTGTTGAGCTTGGATTGGGCGCGGGCCAGCAGGCTTTGCACGTTCAGGTTGTCGGTTCTGATGCTCATGTTCTCTTCCCTGTGAGTTGGCAGATGGCGCGGGCGCGAGGCCCGTCCACGGTTTGGCAGGAAGACTACCGGGACGCCGACGCAGCGATGCGGGGAAAAGCAGGCCCCTTGCCCACGACTTGCAGGCTTTGCTGCGCCGGAACGGATGTCCGCCGCCTTCCCGCAGCGGCCCGGCCATGAAAAAGGGCCTCCGAAGAGGCCCTCCAGCAACACATTGCAGCCCTCAGGCCATCTGCGTCAGGGCGCCATAGCGCTCGCGCGCCGTTTGCAGCATGTAGAACGTGATGCGCTTGACCTCGGCCCGGCTGTCGGCGATGTGCTCCCTCAGGCAGGACTGGGCCCGCGCCGCATCGCCAGCCTCGATGGCCGCGAGGATGGCGGCATGGTCGTCATAGGTAGCCGAGACCCGCGGCAGCTTGATGACATCCAGGCGCCGGATGATGCGGATGCGCTCGGTGATGTCCAGGTGGATGCGCGCCATCTCCTGGTTGCCGGTCGCGGCCACCAGGCCGGTATGGAAGGCCTCGTCCAGCGAGGCCACCACGGCGGGGTCGGTCTCGCGCTGCTCCTCGGGCACGCACCAAACCTCGCGCAACGGCTGCAATGACTTCAGCGATTCGCCCACCAGGCTGGCCACGGCGCTGGTCTCCATCAGGGTTCGCACCTCATAGAGATCCTCGAAGTACTTGAAGTCGAAGGCCTTGATCTGCCACCCGCTCTTGAAATGCACATCGACATAGCCATCGCGCTGCAACCAGAACAGCGCCTGGCGCACAGGCGTGCGGCTGACCTGCATGCGCGTGGCGATTTCGCCCTCGCTGAAGCGGTCGCCGGGCAGCAGGCGGAAGTCGAAGATGTCGTTCTTCAGGCAAGCGTAGATCTGCGCGGCCAGCGAGTGCGCGCTGCTTGCAGGCCCCTGGCGCGTCTCGCACACGGGCGGGGAGGCAACCGCGATGCTCATGCGACTGCCATGCCGGTTGGAGAACACCGTCCCTGCCGTTGGCGACAGCCAAGGCCAGCGAGGACCCGGCTCAAGGCGGCGGAAAAGAGCGAGGCCATGCCTTCGGCACCGGGCAGATTTGCGGGCGGTGACAGGGTATACGCCGATTGCTGCTGCAATCTCTCTGACGGGTTTGCATGCCGGCAATGGGCAATGGTCCATTCACGCATTTAGTACTCTTTCTTGTACACAAGTTGGCAGTGGAATTTATTAAAGAAACGAATTGCGTTTTAATAATTGGACCGGCAAAAATATTCTCGACAACGTTCGATGTTCGTGTATGCTCCGCCACTCGCCGAAGTACAGGCCAAACGCACCACAACGGTTCGCAGGCCCCGGCACCAGGCATTCAATGTGCCTGATTAATAGACACAGGAGCCCACGCGCGGTAATCCTGCGCATATCCACGGCAATCCATTTTTATCAGAAATTTTCTGCACATTGATAGTGCAGCGAGCAAGTCGATTCCCCATGCCCGCGGCCATGGGTTTTTGTGTTTGTCAAAGATTGACAAGCCTAACGACATTCAGCTTTTGACAGGAATGGAAAGCTGGCCCACGTCAAAAAAATGACACAAAAACCAGTCAGGCACGCGGTTACCCACGCGGCCTCAAGGCACGTCTCTCCGATATTCCTTCAACAGCCCGATTTCGGCTTTCCATACTGAAAAGCCTCCATCGATAGATGGAGGCCATATTCCCGCACGTCCACGGCAACACCTGCGCCAGACGAGTCCGACGCGGGTTGCCGCAGCTGCACAGCTGCGGGAGGAAGCTCAGGCTTCGCGGTTTTCCTTGATGTTGAAGCCCATCTGGCTCTCGGCGCCCTTGCCGCCCTGGTTGGTCTGTTCCCAGTACTGGGTCTTGACCTTGGCAGCCTGGAACGAGTAGTTCACGGTCACGGTGTCAGAGGAGTTGGCGCCGCTGACGGTCACGTTCGTCACCATGACGTCGGTCAGGGTGATCTTGGTGAACTCGATCTGCGAGCCGCCGGCCTTGCACAGCGAGATGTCGACCTGGCCCAGGTGCTTGCCCGTGGCGCAGTGCTTGAGCACGGCGGGGTAGCACTTGTCCACCTTGGCGATGACGTTCAGGTCATGGAAGCTCACCTTGCCGGCGCCGGCGCCGCCGCCGCTGGACATGGTGTTGGGCTGGGTAGCACCCCAGGTGAAGGAGTCGATGTCGGTCCAGCCCTTGTGGTTGGAATCCTGGGACTCGCCACTGGCGCCCTCGACCTTCATGAACATATCAACGGACATTGCACACCTCTCGAACTAATGGATTAAACGTTCGCATGCAACCCAATAGCCTGATTGCATCGGATAGTTCACACGCGAACAAAGGGGAAACCACTCTCGGGTAGAGCGCACGAAACCGATTCACTTAACACGTGATTCAGATCAGTGCGGCGCATACCCTGGATGGTCAAGGAATGTATTGACAATCGCCTGCAATCCTCACTGTCGTGAACCGCCCTCCTTTGTTGGAGCCGCGATGATAGTGGATAAGGCCGGCAAAATACAAACAATTGAGCAGACTGAATTGTTACGGCGGATACATCTGAAAAAAAATGTATCCACCTCATATCCATTCGATTCGTGTCATGGCTTTTTGCGGAACTCAAGCTACACTCACGCCGCATTCGGAGTCCGATTGAAATACGATCTTGTATTCATGACGAATCCATGACGCTCGTCTTTGGCCCCTGGCTTCAGACAATAGGCTGATTGAGGAAAACCAACGGTTTACAGAGACAGATTGCCGGTGTGATGCCGGCTTTCTCCTTGTCCAATGGCCTCGAACAGGTTCGGCACCCTGGCTGCGCGACAGACATCGCCCGCCAGGGTGTGAAACAACATCTTGGGTGGGATTGCATGGATAGCGAAGCAGCATGTTCGACCAACTGCCTTCCGGCAGGTGTCCAGATTGGCGAATACCGCGTGCTCGATGTCATCGGCGAAGGCGGTTTCGGCATCGTCTACAAGGCCCGTGACCTCTCGCTGGACCGCGAGGTCGCGATCAAGGAGTACATGCCTTCGGCCCTGGCCGGGCGGCAAAGCTCCCATCAGGTGCATGTGCGCTCGCAGCACCGTGGCGCGTTCGACGCCGGGCTGCGCAGCTTCATCAACGAGGCCCGCCTGCTGGCGCGCTTCTCGCACCCCACCCTGGTGCATGTCTACCGATTCTTCGAAGCCGGCGGCACGGCCTACATGGTGATGCGCCACTACGAGGGCCAGACGCTGGGCCGCGTGCTGCAGGCATCGTCGGGCCGCATCGACCAGGCCCAGCTCAGCACCCTGCTGGCCCCGCTGCTCGATGTGCTCGAGGTCCTGCATGCACAGGACTGCTTCCACCGCGATATCGCGCCGGACAACATCTTCGTGCAGCGCGATGGCAGCCCCGTGCTGCTGGATTTCGGCGCCGCACGCCGCATCATCGGCGACATGACCCAGGCGCTGACCATGGTGCTCAAGCCCGGTTTTGCGCCCATCGAGCAGTACGTGGACGACGGCGCCATGCCCCAGGGCGCGTGGACGGACATCTACCAGGTCGGCGCCCTCATTCACCAGGCCGCCACGGGCCGCACCCCTGCCACCTCGGTGGCGCGCATGGTCACGGACCCCATGCAGCCGCTGACTTCCGAGCAGGTTCCCGGCTACTCCGACGCCTTCCTGCAGGGCATGCAAAAAGCCCTGGCCGTGCGCCCGCAGGACCGGCCCCAGTCGATTGCCGAACTGCGCAGCCTGCTGGGCCTGTCTGCCGAAAATCGGGCGGCGCCTGCGCCTGTGGAGCCCAGCCCCAGCCCCATCTACATCCCGATCACGACGCCTGCGGCCGTTCAGGCCGCCATGGCCAGCGAGTCGGCATCCGCGCAGGCACCCCGGTTCCTGCCGATCACGGAAACCTACGTTCCCGCACCCACCCCACAGGTTGCGCCCGTGGCGACGGTCATGCCGGTGGCACCTGTGGCACCTGTGCTGCCCGTGCCGCCTGTTGCAACGGTTCCACCCGCGGCCCCGGCATCGCCGGTCCCCGCTCCTGCTGCCATGGCCACGCCTCAGATGGCACCCCCATCTGCACCCCAGGCCTCTGTAGCCGACCCGATGGGCCTGGGCAACGGGCCGTTCATCGACATCGACCATGCACTGCCAGGCATGCCGGCGCCTCAGGCTACGGTTCAGGCTCCGGCTTCACCACCTGCACCCGTTCCCGAGCAGCCCGCCGCAGCGCCGGCCGTCCAGGCCAAGCCTCCGGCCGCCCGGCCTCCAGTTGCGGGTACCCAGGCTGCGCCCAAGGCCAGGCGCAGCAGCATGGCCGTACCGTTGGCCATCGGCGCCCTGGTGCTGGCTGCCATCGCGGGCGGCGGCGTGCTGTGGTACGACCATTCCCAGGACCAGGCACGTGCCAAGACCCTGGCAGCACGCGACAGCCTGGCCTGGCAGCAGGCGCAAAGCCAGTCCAGCCTGGCCCGCCTGCAGGATTACCTGGACAGCTTCCCCGAAGGACAGCACCGCACCGAGGCCCAGGCGCTGCTCAAGCAATTGCTCAACGAGGCCTCGCTGGCCTCCACGGAGCAGGTGCAGCCGATGACCGCGCCCGAGCAGCAGGCCGCGTTGCCCGAGATTGCCCCTTCGCAGCCCGAGCAGAGCACGCCCGTCGTCCCCGTCACGGTGGCCACCGGGTCCGAGCCGCTGCCGACCGAGCCGCCAAAGACCGAAGCCCGCCCCGTCAAGCCCGCAGCGGCCACGGGCAAGGTGGTGTTCCGGGTCGTGCCCTGGGGCTATGTCTCCGTGAACCGCGCCCCGGCACGGACCAGCCCGCCGCTGACCCAGATGGAGCTTCCAGAGGGCGAGTACCGCATCGACATCAGCAACCCGGGTGCGGCCTCCACGGTGACCAAGACCATCACGGTCACCAAGGGCGAGTCGGTGACCGTGAACCATCTTTTCGAATGAGCGCGGCCCATGGCTCGACTGATGAACCACCGCTGGCGATGGATGCTGTGCACTGCAGTGCTCGGCCTGCCCTGCCTGGCGCATTCCCAGGCGGCATGCGAAGAGGCCGCGCCCGCCCAAACCGGCTCGGCAGGACGCCCGCAGCTGGCGCAGGGCATTGCGCTGTTCGAGGCGCGCGACCTGGCCCAGGCCGAGCGTGCCCTGCAGGCGGCGCTGTTTGGCGGGCTGGCCGATCCCATGGAGCGGGCCTCCGCCCACAAGTACCTGGCCTACACCTATTGCACGCACAAGGAATGGGCGCGCTGCGAGGCGGCCTTCGACTCCGCGTTCTCCGCACACCCGGGCTTTGCACTGCAAGCCTACGAAACCACGGGTACGCCGTGGCGGGACGCCTACAGCCGCGCCCAGGACCGCTGGATCCAGCGCTGCCCTTCCGCGCAGCGGCTGCGCACGGCGCTTGCGGCACCCACGGCTGGTGGCTTTGCACTGAACAGCCGCGTGATCACCTCGATCACCGCCCTGACACCCGGCCTTGCTCCAGCGCGCTCCGCCGCGCTGGCCGCACGGTCTGAGACGCCACGGACAGATCACAACCTGCGCCTGAGGGTCAGCCCCTGGGCGAATGTGCTGATCAACGGCAAGCCGTCCGGCGTCACCCCTCCCGTCGTGCTGCTCAAGCTGGCGCCAGGCTCCCACACGGTGGAGCTGCGCAATCCCGGCTTCGAGAGCTATCGGCAGGTGATCCGCATCACCGACGGCCAGTCGGTGACCCTTTCCCATGACTTTGATGCCCGCTGACCATGTCCATGACCCTGAATATTCCTCACTCCATCCAGCGCCTGACCCTTGCCCTGGCCGTTGCCTTCGGCCTGGCCGCGTGTGAAACCGCGCCCAAGCCCGTGGAGCCCGAGCCGGCCCCGACCGTGGTCCAGCCTCCGGAGCCCGTCAAGCCCGTGGACCCCGTGGTGATCAAGGAGCAGGAGCTGGTCGAAGCCATCCAGCTCTATGTGGACGGCCGCTATGAGGACGCCATCACGGCGCTGACGCCCCTGTCCACCGCACAGGAACTGCCCATGAGCAGCCAGGTCAAGGCGCTGAAGTACATCGCCTTCAGCCACTGCGTGGAAGGTCGCCGCAAGCCCTGCCGCCAGCACTTCGACATGGCCCTGGCCCTGGACCCCACCTTCCAGCTGACGGAGGCCGAAAAGGGCCATCCCATCTGGGGCCGGGAGTTCAACAACGCCCGTGCCGCGCTGCGCAACAAGCGCCCTGCGCCCGCGCGCAAAGCCTCCTGAGGCATTCCGACGCTTCCTGAAAACTGCCTAGCCTAAGACTCCATGGACAAAATCGAACTCAGGGTCGTGGACCACGATGGCGTTCCGGTCGATCGCCACTGGCATGCCGTATTCGGCATGGCCGGCGGCACGATCGGACGCAGTGGCCAGAACAAGCTCATCATCTCGGACCCGGACGCTTCCGTCGCGCGCGTGCACGCCATGGTCAGGCTGGATTCCGAGGGAGCCTTTGTTGCGAACCTGAGCGAGCGTGATCCCATCTGGGTGGCAGAGCAGCCCGTGCGTTCGGGCCAGGAAGTGGGCCTGCCCCTGGGTGCGCGCATCCGTATCGGCGCCTACACCCTGGCCGCCGTGGCGCCGGGCACGCCTTTCGAGGCACCGCCTTCGGCTGCAATGCAAAACGCGCAAGCCACACAAGCCGCGCAAGCAACACAGGCAGCGGCCCCACCCGTCACAGCCGCCCCGCAGCCCCAGATCGTCCCGCCTCCCGTCGCCGCCCAGCCCCCGCTGCCGGAAGCAGCGCCGCTGGCAGAGGCAGTGCCGCTGGCAGACATATTGCCTGCCGCCGGCCCCGGCATCGCCGATCCCTGGGAAGGCCTGACGGCACTGAGCCTGGATGCCATCCAGACCCCTGCCGTGGCTTCGATCGAGAGCGCCATCCCGCCCGAGCAGGCTGCACTGGCCATGCCGCAGCCCGCCAAGCCGCAGCATCGCCCCTTGCTGATCCCCAATGATTTCGACCCCTTTGCTCCGCCGCCCCAGCAGGCTCGGCAGCAGGAGGAAGGCTGGGCCGGCCTGCCATCGCAAGGCACGGGCGAGCTGATACAGCAGCGCCATGACGGCATGGTCCACACCCTGCCGCTCAAGGGCCTGAGCACCGAGGCCTTGCATGATGCCTCCCATACCGGCCTACCTTCGTGCTTCGAGCAATCCCAAAAGCTCGACCCGCTTGCGCTGTTCGACCAGGGCGGCCTGCCCCCCGATGCGCAGCCGCTGCAACAGGCCTCGGGCCGGGGCTCCGAACTGGGCCAGGCCTTCAATCTGCCGCGCATGCAGTCGCATGCACAGCCCGCAGAGCCGGTGCCACCGCAGGAGGCGGCAGCACCGGCCCAGCCCGCACTCCCGCCTGTGATCGATACCGTGATTCCTGCAGTGCAGGAGCAGCTTCCTGTACAGGTAGAGGCACGGGCACAGACGCAGGTACACGCGCAGGTACCGACGCAGGCACAGGACATTCCGGTTGCCGCGCCTGCACCGGCGCCAGTGCCCCAGATCCCCGCCGAGCCGGCCGCGCTGGACGGACTGCTGCCCACCAATGGACTGGATCTGGACCTCTTCAAGTCCGGTCTTGCCCATGTTGCGCCCGTCGCCAGGGCTGCCGTTGCCGCTGCCTCGGCTCCCCCCCTTGACGCAGGCGTCAACGTCAATATCCCCGCGGCCTCCAGCATCCTCGGCCAGGGCGACGCCGCCATCCCCATCGGCGCCCTGCCCTCCACCGCCGCGCCTGTCGATATTCCCGTGCAGCCCCAGCCGGCCGCCAACGCCGATCTGCAGGCACTGGCCGCCGCCTTCATGGAGGGCGCAGGCCTGAACCCGGCCAAGACCCATTTCGAGGTCACACCGGAATTCATGCGCACTTTCGGCGAAGCCCTGCGCATTGCGGTGCAGGGAACCATCGACCTGCTGGCCGCGCGCTCCGAGATCAAGCGCGAGTTCCGCGCCGGCGTAACCATCATTGCCACGGGGGCCAACAACCCGCTCAAGTTCCTGCCCAATTCCGAGGGCGTGCTCATGCAGATGGTCCACCAGACCTTCCCGGGCTTCATGAAGCCGCTGCCTGCCATGCAGGACGCCTTCCAGGACCTGCATGTGCACCAGCTGGCCCTGATGGCCGGCATCCGCGCCGCCTATGCCGAGGCCCTGACCCGGTTCGATCCGACCGAGCTGGAGCGCCGCACAGAAACCAACCCCGGCCTGCTGGACAAGCTGCTGACCAATGGCCGCAAGGCCGCGCTGTGGGACGACTACAAGCACAACTTCGACGTGCTGCGCCGCCATGCCGAGGACGACCTGATGGCCTTCTCGGGCCGCACCTTCGTCGAGGCCTACGAAAACGCCGAGCAGTCCGTGAAAGGCCAGCCGTGATCGCCTATCTCGACGGAGACGGCCACCGCTACAGCATCCAGGTGGCCAGCGCCTCCCACAGCGGCAGGCGCTCCAGCAACGAAGACGCCATGGGCCTGATGGACCTGGGCGGCGGCGGCCTGTGCTGCACGCTGGCCGACGGTGCAGGCGGGCATGGGCATGGCGAACTCGCCGCCCAGCTCACCGTGCAGGCCGTGGTGGATGGCTTCCGGCAGAACCCGCTGTTCGCCCCCGCCAGCCTGGCCTCCCTGATTTCCCAGGCGGAGCACCGCGTCAGCGGCCAGCAGTCCACCTCGGTCTCGCGCATGCACATGAGCGCCACCGTGGTGGTGCTGTGCATCGATCCCGAGCAGGGCCGGGCCCTGTGGGCGCACTGGGGCGACTCGCGCCTGTACTGGTTCCGCGCGGGCCGCATGCACCTGCGCACCGAAGACCACAGCCTGGTCCAGCAGTTGCTGCACGCCGGCCTGTACGAGGAGAACGACCCGCGCCGCCTGCCCAACCGCAACGTGCTGGCCGGCGCCATTGGCGCCGAGGGCCAGGTGCCGCCCAGCATCCGCGCCGACGCCGTGGCCCTGGAGCCTGGCGATGTCTTCCTGCTGTGCTCGGACGGCCTGTGGGAAGGCATGCACGAGTCGGAAATGGAGCAGTTGCTGGCCGCCAGCCAACGCCCCGACGAATGGATACAGCGCATGGTCGGCCGCGTCGTATCCAGCGGCAATCCGCACCAGGACAACCTCAGCGCGCTGACGGTGTGGATCTGCCCGCGTGAAACCAATGACTGACATCGAGACAGGAGAAGCCATGTGGAGATCACAGGAACCGCAGGGGCGCCGGCAGGCGCTGCAAACGCTGGGCGCCTTGGGCCTGGGCACGGCCGTGGTGACCGGCCTGGCCGGCTGCGGCTCCCTCAACCCCCTGAGCCGCGCGCCCGAAGTGGCGCCCACAGCCGTGCCCACCGCCATATTCGAAGTGGTGGCGGACATGGACATCAACCCGGACCGTGAAGGCATTCCCAAGCCCGTTCTGCTGCGCATCTACGAGCTGCGCGCCTCCGCCGCCTTCGACCGCGCCGGCTTCTTCGACCTGCAGGACAAGGACGACGGCCAGCTGGGCAGCGACTTCGTGCGGCGCGAGGAATTCCTGGTCGCGCCCGGCCAGCGCCAGGTGATTGAGCGCAAGGGCAACCCCGATGTGCGCGCCTTCGGCCTGTTCGCCGCCTACCGCGATCTGGAGCGCAGCACCTGGCGCGCCTCGGCCGTCGCGCCCAACTCCGTGGAGCTGCGCCGGCGCTGGTGGGGCATGGGCTCCACCGAAAAGCTGCAGCCCGTGCGCTACCAGGTGCACCTGACCCGCGAAGAGGTCACCGTCCGCATTCAACCCGCATCCCAATAAACGCACATCTATCCACCATGGTCTGGCAACGCAAAGTCATCTGGGCCGAGGGCATGTTCCTTCGGCCCCAGCACTTCCAGCAGCAGGAGCGCTTCCTGTTCCGGCAACTGCAGTCACGCAGTCTGCCGGGGCAGCCCTTTTTCTGGGGCTTCTCGGAACTGGAGCTGGACACCGATCTGCTGCGCATGGGCAAGCTGGGCATCCGTTCGGCCCACGGCGTGCTGCCCGACGGCACGCCGTTCCAGCTGCCGGGCGACGACGAGGCGCCCACCCCGCTGGACATCGGCAAGGACTTCAAGGACGTGGTGGTCCACCTGGCGCTGCCGCTGCGCCGCTTCTCGGGCAGCGAAGTGACCTTTGGCGAAGGCTCCCAGAGCCCTGCGCGCTATCTCAGCGACGTGACCGAAGTGGCGGACAGCAACGACGTGGGTGCCCAGCCCGCCGAGGTGCAGCTGGGCCGGCTGCGCCTGAGCCTGCGCCCCGCCCACGAGCTGACCGAAGGCTGGGTCAGCCTGCCCGTGGCCCATGTGGTGGAGCGCCAGGCCAGCGGCGGCGTGCTGCTGGAGCCCGGCTTCATCCCCACCGTGGTCAACAACGGGCCCAGCTCGGTGCTCAACACCTTCTGCAAGGAAATCCACGGCCTGCTGCGCCAGCGCGGCGAAGTGCTGGCCCAGCGCATGATCCAGCCCGAGCGCGGCGGCATCGGCGAGGTCGGCGACTTCCTGCTGCTGCAGCTCATCAACCACTGGACGGGCGCGGCCCAGCACTGGGTGCGCACCGCCAGCATCCACCCCGAGCGCCTGTTCGAGGAACTGCTGCGCCTGGCCGCCGAGCTGACCACCTTCGACCACGAGCGCCGCCGCCCCGAGGTGCTGCCCGCCTACGACCATGACGACCTGCGGCGCAGCTTCCCGCCGCTGATGCTGGAGCTGCGGCGCAGCCTGTCCTCGGTGCTGGAGCAAAACGCCATCCAGATCCCGCTGCACGACCGCCAGTACGGCGTGCGCGTGGCGCTGATCCCGTCCACCGAACTGCTCACCACCTGCGACTTCGTGCTGGCCGCCCATGCCCAGACCACGCCGGAATTCCTGCGCACCCACTTCCCCACCCAGACCAAGCTGGGCCCCGTGGAGCGCATACGCGACCTGGTGAACCTGCACCTGCCCGGCGTCACGCTGCGGCCCCTGCCCATTGCCCCGCGCGAGATTCCCTACCACGCGGGCTACAACTATTTCGAGGTGGACACCACGCACGACCTGTGGAACCAACTGCAAAGCTCCGGCGGCCTTGCCATGCACGTCTCCGGCGAATTCCCCGACCTGCAACTGGAGTTCTGGGCCATCCGCCGCTGACGGCGCGACGCATCTTCCGACATGAACAGTTCCAACATCAGCCACCAAATGCCCTGGGGCGGCGACGCCGACACGGGCCGTGCCGAAGGCGCGGCCAGCGCCGCGCCCGCGCCTGCCGGCCAGGAGCCGCTGCGCTCCAACCTGCCCGACGTGGTCAGCGGCGGCAACCCGCTGGTGGCCGCCGCCAACCGGCTGCTGAACCTCATCCCCCAGATCCGCGCCATGGTCACCAACGAGGACCCGCGCGCGCTGCAACAACTGCTGCTCGAGCACATCCGCGAGTTCGAGCAGCGCGCAGGCGCCAGCGGCGTGCCCATGGAAACCATCATCGGTGCACGCTACTGCATCTGCACGGTGCTGGACGAGACCGCCGCCCAGACGCCCTGGGGCAGTGCCGGCGTCTGGCCCAAGCACAGCCTGCTGGTCGCCCTGCACAACGAAACCTGGGGCGGCGAGAAGTTCTTCCAGCTGCTGGCCCGCCTGGTGCAGACGCCGCACCAGCACATCGACCTGATCGAGCTGCTGTACTACTGCGTGATGCTGGGCTTTGAAGGCCGCTACCGCGTGATCGACAACGGCCGCGCCCAGCTGGAGACGCTGAAGGCGCGCCTGCTGCAGCTCATCGAATCCACGCGCGGCGACCGCAGCAGCCTGCTGTCCGTGCACTGGCGTGGCGTGCAGCGCCTGGCCTCGCCGCCCTGGGCCATGGTGCCGCTGTGGGTGGCGGCTGCCATCACCTTGCTGCTGGCGTTCTTCATCTACCTGTGGTTCAGCTACCGGCTGTCCAACAGTTCGGACGACCTGTTCGCCGCCATCAACGAGATCCGCTTCCCGCGCACCTCGGCGGCCGCCACCGTCGCCACGCTCAAGCCGCGGCTGCGCCAGTTCCTGGAGCCCGAGATCCGCGAAGGCCTGGTCAGCGTGCGCGACGAGGCCGACCGCAGCACCGTCATCCTGCGCGGCGACGGCCTGTTCGACCCGGCCGCCACCGTCGTCAAGCCCCGCTACGTGCAGGTCATCCACCGCGTGGCAGCGGCGCTGGACGAAGTGCCGGGCAAGGTCGTCGTCAACGGCTACACCGACAACCTGCCCATCCGCACGGCGCGCTTCCCGTCCAACTGGAACCTGTCGCAGGAACGTGCCCAGGCCGTGTCCCAGATGCTGGGCGGCTCGCTGCGCGACCGCCAGCGCCTGCATGCCGAGGGCCGTGCCGACAGCGACCCCGTCGCCCCCAACAACACGGCAGAAGGCCGGGCGCTGAACCGGCGGGTGGAAATCGTCCTGCTGGTCGCGCCCCAGCAACGTGACCAGCAACTGCAGGCCCTGCCTGCCGCACCCGAGACCAGGAACTGATCCCATGATCCGTCGCATCGCCTCATGGCTGTTCAACCGCTACATGCTGGAGCTTCTGGGCCTGGTGGCCCTGAGCCTGCTCATCTGGTTCGTCGGCCCGCTCGTCTTCATCCAGCCCTACCAGCCGCTGGGCAGCCCCACCGTGCGCTGGTGGATCATCGCCGGCCTGTTCATCCTCTGGTTCCTGCGCCTGCTGCTGCGCTGGTGGCGCGCACAGCGCATGAACGAGCACCTCATGACCGGCCTGGCCCGCCTGACCTCGCCGCGCGAGGCGGACGGCACGCCCGCAGCAGGCTCCGAGGAAGTGGCCGAGCTGGAGTCGCGCTTCAAGGAAGCCCTGGACACGCTGAGCAAGACCCGCTTCGGCCAGACCGAAGGCGGCCTGTTCGGCCGCTGGAACAAGCGCTACATCTACCAGCTGCCTTGGTACCTGATCATCGGCTCGCCGGGCTCGGGCAAGACCACGGCCCTGATCAACTCGGGACTTGACTTCCCGCTGGCGGCCCAGTTCGGCAAGCGTGCCATCCCCGGCATAGGCGGCACGCGCAACTGCGACTGGTGGTTTACCGACCAGGCCGTGCTGCTGGACACGGCCGGCCGCTACACCACCCAGGAAAGCGATGCGGAGCAGGACAAGGCAGCCTGGAAAGGCTTCATGCAGCTGCTCAAGCGCTTTCGCGGACGCCAGCCCGTCAACGGCGTGATCGTCACGCTCAGCGTGCAGGAACTGCTCAGTGCCAGCGACGCCGAGCGCGCCCAGCTGGCCCAGCTGATCGGCCTGCGCCTGAGCGAGCTGTGCGAGGAGCTGACCATCCGCTTCCCCGTCTACGTGCTGGTCACCAAGAGCGACCTGCTGGCGGGCTTCAACGAGTTCTTCGGCGCCATGAGCCGCGAGGAGCGCGCCCAGGTCTGGGGCTTCACCTATCCCTATGACGAAAAGACCCAGCGCTCGCCCGCCAGCGACCCGCAGGCCGCCAGCGCCCTGTACATGGAGGAGTTCGACGCCCTGGTCGCCCAGATCAACCGCCTGCTGCCCCAGCGGCTGATGACCGAGCCCGACCTTGCGCGCCGCAGCCTGCTCTACGCACTGCCCCAGCAGTTTGCCGGCCTCAAGGACGTGGTGCGCGACACGCTGGATGCGGCGTTCTCCGCCTCGCGCTTCAAGGAAAAACCGTTGCTGCGCGGCGTCTACTTCACCAGCGGCACGCAGGAGGGCATGCCCTTCGACCGCGTGATGTCGGCCCTGTCGCGCCGCTTTGCGCTGCGTGGCCGCCTGCCGGCCGATGCCGTGCCGCAGCAGGGCCGCAGCTACTTCCTGGAGTCGCTGTTCAAGGACGTGATGTTCAACGAGTCCGGCCTGACCGGGCGCAACGCCAAGAAAGAGCGCCAGCTGCGCCTGATGCAGGCCGCCGGCCTGTGCGCGCTGCTGCTGGCCCTGGGCGGCGCGGCCCTGGCCTGGACGCTGAGCTACGAGAACAACCAGCGCTACCTGAACGAAGTGGCCGACAACGCCGGCACGCTGCGCCAGGCCGTGGAGGAATCCAAGGCCACCGACCCCGACAACGTGGTCGCCCTGGTGCCCATGCTCAACCACGCGGCGCGCGTGGCGCAGAGCAGCCGCTTCGAGGAATCGGCCCCGCTGGGCTGGCGCTGGGGCCTGCTGCAGGTGCCCAAGGTGCAGACGGCCGCCCACGCCACCTACCTGCGCCTGCTGGAAGACGCCTGGCTGCCGCGCCTGAGCAGCCATGTCGCGCGCTCGCTGCGCCAGGTCAGCACCGGCAGCCCCGAGGCCAGCTACGAAACGCTCAAGGCCTATCTCATGCTCTATGAGCCCGACCACTTCGACGCCACCTTCGTCAAGGCCTGGCTGCGCAGCGATTGGGAAAACACCCTGCCCCAGCATCTGGTGCAGGCCGGCCTGGTGGACCAGCTGTCCGAACACCTGGACCGCCTCATCGACGGCCGCGTGGTGGTTTCCGGCCAGCCCATTGACGCCACCCTGGTCGCCGAGGTGCGCCAGCGCCTGGCCCAGATGTCGCCCGCGCAGCGCGCCTACAGCCGCCTCAAGCAGCTGCTGAACACCGGCGACAAGCTGCCGCCCGACTTCAGCGTGGTGCGTGCCAGCGGTCCCGAGGCGCCCCAGGTCTTTGCGCGCGCCAGCGGCAAGCCGCTCACCCAGGGCATCAGCGGCCTGTTCACCTATGACGGCTACCACGGCCTCTTCCTGCACGAGCTGCCCAAGGTCACCACCTTGCTGGCCAAGGAGGAAACCTGGGTGCTGGGCCAGGCCGAAGGCCGGCGCAGCGTGGCCCAGGAAGTGCTCACGGGCCAGCTGGCCAACGAGGTCAAGCGCCTGTACCTGATGGAGTACGCGCGCCTGTGGGAAACCTTCCTGGCCGACATCCGCCCCATACGCACGGCCTCGCTGGAGCAGGCCGGCGAGCAGGCCCGCCTGTACTCGTCCGCCAACTCCAGCCTGGAGCAGTTCATCCGCGCCGTGGCCCGCGAGACCACGCTGGCCCGCCGCCCGGACCAGCAGGAAGGCGGCAGCTCGGGCAGCACCAGCAGCTGGCTGGGCGAGAAACTGCAGCGCATCCGCGAGGAACAGCACCAGCTCAGCCGCCTGACCGGCAAGCCGCTGAACGTGGGCGGCATGCTGGCCACCGGCACGCTGGAGGCCGACATCGTGGACTTCCGCTTCCGCGAATACCGGCGCCTTGCCACCAGCAACGGCTCGGGCCCGGCGCCCATCACCGCCAGCCTGCAGGTGCTCAACGAGGCGGCGGCCGTCATCGCCTCGGCACGCCAGCAGGTGATCCAGGGCGGCGGCGTGCCTCCCTCGCTGAGCGGCACGCTGGAGAAGGTGCGCTCGGAAGCCAAGCGCGTGCCGCCTCCGCTCAACAGCATGTACGAGGCCCTGGCCACGTCCACCTCGTCGTTCGTGGGAAGCAGCGTGCGCAGCACGCTGGGCGGCAACCTCAACGCCACCATCGGCGACTTCTGCCGCCGCGCCATCCTGGGCCGCTACCCCTTCACGCGCAGCGCCACGCGCGACGTGACCACGGACGACTTCGCCCGCCTGTTCGCCACCGGCGGCACCATGGACGAGTTCTTCCGCACCCAGCTGCAGACCATGGTGGACATCTCCACCGTGCCCTGGACCTTCAAGCAGGGTGTGGACGGCACGCCGGTGGGGGGCTCTGCCTCGCTGGCCGCCTTCCAGCGCGCGGCCTCCATCCGCGACGTGTTCTTCCGCGCAGGCGGCAACACGCCCGGCATCCGGCTGGAGATCAAGCCGCTGGACATGGACGCCTCCATCTCCCAGATGGTGCTGGACGTGGACGGCGAAATCGTGCGCTACCAGCACGGCCCGCAAATCCCCAAGGCCGTCTCCTGGCCGGGCACGCGCGGCACCGGCCAGGCCCGGCTGCAGATCACGGCTGCCGGCGCCCAGAACACCGGCATCGTGACCGAAGGCCCCTGGGCGCTGCACCGCCTGTTCGACCGTGCCCAGATCCTGCCGGGCAACTCGCCCGAGCGTTTCACGGCCATCTTCAACATCGACGGACGCAAGCTGCGCATGGAAGTCACCACCAGCAGCGTCCTCAACCCATTCCGGCTCAAGGCCATGGAGGAATTCGAATGTCCGGACCGGCTGTGAACGCCATGACCCTCCAGCGACCCTGCGCCGCCTGGTGGGGCAAGCTGCCAAGCCAGGGCGATTTCGTCGGCCGGCGCATGCCCCACGCACTGACCATGCGCTGGGACGAATGGCTGCGCAACGGCATGGACCAACTGCGCAGCGATGCAGCCGACAACTGGTCCACGCGCTTCGTGCACTCGCCGCTGTGGTTCTTCCTGTGCCCCGCCTCCATCCTGGGCCAGCCCATGGTGGGCGTGATCGGGCCCAGCTCCGACCGCATCGGCCGGCTCTTTCCACTGGCCATCATGGCCACGGTGGACGGCAGCTCCGGCATGCCGGCGTCGGACCAGGACATCGAACGCTTTCTGAGCGGCGCACGCGATGCACTCATCGACGCCCGACGCCTGCCCCTGTCGGCCCAGCAGCTCGATGAGCGGCTGGCCACCCTGCAATGGCCGTTCCAGCAGGACGGCCGCACGCCGGACAGCACCTCCATTCACAGCCTGCTGGCGGACCTTGACATGGGCGCCTCGCAAGGCAACGCCGCGCGCCTGCCGCGCATGGACTGGCGCGCCTGCATGCGCCCGGGCTCCACCACCTCCGTCTGGTGGATCTCGGCCACGCCGCGCCACGCCCCTGACGAAGTGGTCCAGCACGAAGTGCTGCACCGCCGCCTGTTCACCCGGCTCTTCAAGGGCGCCTGAGTTCGTCCAGATCGCACCGTCCACTCCACTCCACACCATACCCAAGCAACACCGACCCGCCCATGGCCAATATCCAGGACCTGCTGACCGAGACCGCCGCCGAGCCGCCCTGCGGCCCGGACCTTACCTATGACAACGATTTCCAGGCCATGGAAAGCGCTGCGCAGGGCAAGGTAGAACAGCAGTTCGGCGACACCGTCATCCCCGCCGAGCCACCGGACTGGCGCGATGTGGAGCGCCAGGCCTCGGCCCTGATGCAGCGCACCAAGGACCTGCGCGTGGCCGTGCTGCTGTGCCGAGCCTGGACCATCCTGCACGGCCTGCCCGGCACGCTGCAGGGCCTGCAGCTGTGCGGCGCCCTGCTGGAGCGCCACTGGGAGCATGTCCACCCCCTGCCCGAGGATGGCGACGACTACTTCATGCGCATGAATGCCCTGGGCACCCTGTCGGACGTGACAGGCTTTGTGCGTGACCTGCGCAACGCCGACTTCCTGCGCGGCGCGCTGGGCCAGATCAGCGTGCGCGACGCCGAACTGATGGCCAAGGGCAACGTGCCCGAGGACCTGCCGCACCTGACCGCCGACGAATTGCGCATGGCCTCGGCCCGCGCGCATGCCGAGGGCCACGAAACCCTGCTGGCCGTCACCCCTGCGCTGCAGGAGCTCGACCAGATCCGCGCCTGCTGCGAACAGCACCTGCCCAGCCACCAGCAGCCCGAGCTCGACGGCCTGCGCCAGCTGCTGCTGGCCCTCAAGCAATGGCAGCCCCAGTCCACAGGCGATGCCGACACGGACGCTGAAACCGATCCGGCCGCACAAACCGGCACAGAGGGCGGCACGGTGGCCCACCCCGCGCCAGGTTCGGCACCCGCCCCGGCGCGCAACCGCGAACAGGCGATTGCCCAGTTGCTGGAAATCGCCGCCTTCGTGGAGCGCACCGAGCCCTCCAACCCCGCCCCCCTGCTCATCCGCCGTGCCGCCCGCTTCATGCGCATGGGCTTCATGGACATCCTGCGCGAACTGTCGCCCGACAGCCTGGCCCAGGTGGAAGTGATCACGGGCGCCCACCTGCAGGAGCAGCAGACATGAATGCCAAATGCTGTTTCATGGCCCTGGGCGTGGGTCTCTCGACGCCAGCCTTCGCAGATGCCGGTGCACGGCCTGCAAACGCCATCGAGCGCATCACGATCCGCGACGGCACCGCCAAAAGCGAAGACCCCCGCATCCATTGCGATTCACTGCGCATTGACGAAAAGCGCGCGCGCTACTTCCTGCGCCACGCCAGGCCCAGCAGCCAGTTCAATTACGCGCATGCCTATGAAACCGGTAGCTGCAGTGCCAGTGCCCTCGTGCGCTTCAAGGGAGGCCGGCAGGTCAACCTGACCATCGACAGCGGCACGGGCTGGGGGACGGCGGAGAACAAGCGCTCCATCGCCTACCTCTACTGCGAGGAATGCACGGACCTGCTGGCCCCGGACTTCGCTTTCAAGGAGCTGGCTGCCCCATGACACCCACCCCGTCCACCTGTTTCCACACGGCCTCTTGCGCCCTCAGCCCTTCGGTCCGCCGCAAGGCGGGACTCCAGGCTTTTTACTTCTGCGACCCATTTTTTTCTTGAAAGGAACACCCGCATGTCGCTCACCAAAACCGGCAAGAGTGGTCAGAAATTCATCGCGCGCAACCGTGCGCCGCGCGTGCAGATCGAGTACGACGTCGAGATCTACGGCTCGGAAAAGAAGGTGCAGATCCCCTTCGTGATGGGCGTGCTGGCCGATCTGTCGGGCAAGCCCGTCGATCCGCTGCCCGAGATCGCCGACCGCAAGTTCCTGGAAATCGACATCGACAACTTCGATGCGCGCATGAAGTCCATCAAGCCCCGCGTCGCGTTCCAGGTGGACAACACGCTGACGGGCGAGGGCAAGCTCAACATCGACCTGAGCTTCGAGAGCATGGAGGACTTCTCCCCCGCCGCCATCGCGCGGCGCGTGGGCGCGCTCAACTCGCTGCTGGAGGCACGCACCCAGCTGCACAACCTGCTTTCCTACATGGACGGCAAGCAGGGCGCCGAGGAGCTGATCGGCAAGGTGCTCAAGGACCCTGCGCTGCTCAAGTCGCTGGCCGCCGCGCCCAACATCACTGCCCCGCAGGCCTCGGGCCCTGCATCCGAGGCTTGAGGCAGCACATCAGGAAGGCAAGCACGTCATGAATACCGCAACCCAACTCGAACAATCGACCCAGGCGCTGGCCGGCAGCGAATTCGGCAGCCTGCTGAAAAAGGAATTCAAGCCCAAGACCGACCAGGCCCGCGAAGCCGTGGAAGCGGCCGTGCAGACGCTGGCCCAGCAGGCCCTGGGCTCGGCGATCACGCTGTCCAACGATGCCTACCAGACGGTGCAGGCCATCATTGCCGAGATCGACCGCAAGCTGTCCGAGCAGATCAACCGCATCATCCACCACGACGACTACCAGAAGCTCGAAGGCGCCTGGCGCGGTCTGCACCACCTGGTGACCAACACCGAGGTCGACGAGATGCTCAAGATCCGCGTCATGAACATCTCCAAGAAGGAGCTGCACCGCAACATGCGCCGCTTCAAGGGCGTGGGCTGGGACCAGAGCCCCGTCTTCAAGAAGGTGTACGAAGAGGAGTACGGCCAGTTCGGCGGCGAGCCCTTCGGCTGCCTGGTGGGCGACTACCACTTCGACCACAGCCCGCCGGACGTGGAGCTGCTCGGTGAAATGGCCAAGGTGGCCGCCGCGGCCCACTGCCCCTTCATCTCGGGCGCGGCGCCCGCCATCATGCAGATGGAATCCTGGCAGGAGCTGGCCAACCCGCGCGACCTGACCAAGATCTTCACCAACACCGAGTACGCCGCCTGGCGCAGCCTGCGCGAGTCCGACGACGCCAAGTACATCGGCCTGGCCATGCCCCGCTTCCTGGCACGCCTGCCCTACGGCGCGCGCACCAACCCGGTCGATGAATTCGACTTCGAGGAAGAAACCGACAGCGGCGACCACGGCAAGTACTGCTGGGCCAACTCGGCCTACGCCATGGCGGTCAACATCAACCGCTCGTTCAAGTACTACGGCTGGTGCACCTCCATCCGCGGCGTGGAATCGGGCGGCGCGGTGGACAACCTGCCGGCCCACACCTTCCCCACCGACGACGGCGGCGTGGACATGAAGTGCCCCACGGAAATCGCCATCAGCGACCGCCGCGAGGCCGAGCTCGCCAAGAACGGCTTCATGCCCCTGGTGCACCGCAAGAACTCGGACGTGGCCGCCTTCATCGGCGCCCAGTCGCTGGCCAAGCCCGCCGAGTACTACGACTCCGACGCCACGGCCAATGCCAACCTGTCGGCGCGCCTGCCCTACATGTTCGCCTGCTGCCGCTTCGCGCACTACCTCAAGTGCATCGTGCGCGACAAGATCGGCTCCTTCCGCGAGCGCACCGACATGGAGCGCTGGCTCAACGACTGGATCATGAACTACGTGGACGGCGACCCGGCCAACTCCTCGCAGGAGACCAAGGCCCGCAAGCCTCTGGCCGCCGCCGAGGTGCAGGTGCAGGAAGTCGAGGGCAACCCCGGCTACTACACCTCCAAGTTCTTCCTGCGCCCCCACTACCAGCTGGAAGGCCTGACCGTGTCGCTGCGCCTGGTGTCCAAGCTGCCTTCCGTGAAGCAGGGCGCGAAGTAAGACTGCCCGCCCACCTGGCTCCTGGTGCCGACACGCTCGCACCAGGGCCAGGCCCCATAACAAGAAACAGGCCTGGAGAAGCTTTCTCCTCCAGGACCCAACTCAGAGAGGCTTTTCATGCCCTGGAATGTAGACAACGCCGTCGCCACCCTGCAGACCAATGCCCGCGCCAGCTCGGCCGGCTACTGCGCGCGCTATGTGCGCGATGCGATCGGCGCTGGCGGCATCGCACTGCAGCGCACGCGCGATGCCAAGGACTACGGCACCAGCCTGGTGGCCGCCGGCTTCACACGCTACGACGCCATGCCCGAAGGTGGCTACAAGAAAGGCGATGTGGCCGTGATGCAGGGCTTCACCTCATCGCCCGCCGGCCACATGCAGATGTTCGACGGCAGCGTCTGGATCTCGGACTTCAAGCAGAACGGCTTCTGGGCAGGGCCCGGCTACCGCACCCACAAGCCCGCTTTCAAGATCTACCGCCATCCCTGATGCGCCTGATGCGCCCATTGAGCCACGCCATGAACGCCTGTTCCAAAGCTTTCTTCACCCTGCTGCTGGCCGGCACGGCCTGCGCCACGGTGCAAGCCGCCCCTGCCACGGCAGCGGACATCACCACCCTGTTCACCGACGCCCTGCATTGCCGCATCGAGTTTCCCGACGGCCGCGATGAAGCGCTGGCCCAGCGCCTGCGCGCGCAGGGCGTGACCGTGGTGGACCGCGCGCCGGGCGAAAGCCTGGACCTGCTCTACCTGTTTGCCACGCCGCTGGAGATCGATGGCACGCAGGTGTCCTCCATCACCGTGCGCGGCGGCAGCGGCAGCATTGTCGCGGCGCGCGCCACGGGCAGCCTGCAGGCGCTGGTCCAGCGCACCAAGGCCCGGCCGCAGGCGCGCAGCAGCTGGAACCTGGAAGGTTTCGGCGAACTGCCCGCCCAGTACGCACGCGCCATGCCGCTCAGAAAGGGCCTGGACGAGACGCCACCGCGCATCGTCATCGGCCATGTGGCCGGCGAGGCGCCCGACGCCGTGCGCTGGGGCTGCCGCTCCTACGACGACTGACCGGGGCGCATCCGCACCCCGCCCCTCTCTTTTTCCTGCGTTTTCACCATGCCCCTGCCCAGCTTCACCTCACAGCTTTCCCTGGACGAGCAACTCAAGGCCCTGAAGGACCAGATCCGCCAGGCCCCGGCCTCGGCGCCCCTGCGCGTCTACTACTTCCAGCTGCTGTGCGTGCTGGGCGAATGGCAAAAGGCGCTGGAGCAGCTGCAGCTGTGCGCCCAGCTCGACCCGTCGTGCGAGCCCATGGCGCGTGCCTACCGCGAGGCCATCCGCTGCGAAGTGCTGCGCGCCGAGGTCTTCGCCGGCAAGAAAAAGCCCTTCCTGATGGGCGAGCCCGCGCAATGGCTGGCCTGCCTGATCGACGCCCTGGCCCATGAAGGAGCGGCCGCCCAGGACCTGCGCGCCCGCGCCCTGGATGAAGCGCCCGCCACCGCAGGCCACATGGGCGAGCACCGCTTCGAATGGCTGGCCGACAGCGATACCCGCCTGGGCCCTGTCTGCGAGCTGCTGGCCCACGGCAGCTACTACTGGCTGCCCTTCGACGCCATTGCACAGATCGGCTTCGAGCCCGTGCAGGACCTGCGCGACCTGATCTGGCTGCCCTGCGAGGTCACGCTACGCGAGGGCGGCGCACTGCAGGGTTTCATGCCCGCGCGCTATCCGCTGGCGCCCGGCGATGACGACGCCGTCCGCATGTCGCGCCGCACGCAGTGGAGCCCGCTGGACACAGGCTCCTCCGATCCTGACGCATCCTCGGGCCACGTGGCCGGCCACGGCCAGCGCACCTGGGTCACCGACTCCGAGGACTTTCCCATGCTGCAGGTGCGCCAGCTCACGCTGAGCACCGCTGCCTGATACCCCGCCCCTTTTTCATCACCCGCAAGACCAGACACCTGCCCACAATGTCCGCATCGATTGCCTTCACCCTCTTCCAAGTCAACTACGCCAAGTCCATCGCCGATGAGATGGAACGGCGCCAGCTGGATGTCCTGGTGCTCACGCCCTTGGAGTACCTGGGCATCCTCGCGGACAAGGCACGCATCGACCCGCGGCTCGCCTCCCGGCTGCACGCCATCCTGGCGCAGACGCCGCTGGGCGAGTACTGGACCAAGGTGATGAGCCCCAACGTGGGCGAGCCCTGGGTCGCGCCTGCGGCCCTGGGCTCCATGGATGCCTACATGATCGCCAGAACCCTGCAGGCCCTGGGCATGGCCGGCGTGGGCTCCTATGTCAAGACCACGTCCAGCGGCACCTACATCATCATCAGGGGCCATGCGGGCCTGCGCGGTCACCTGCTGCGCGGCACGCGCTACCTGGCCTCCAACCCGCGCATGGTGCAGATGGGCCTGGGCATGCGCGGGCTGCAGAACGTGGCCAGGGGCGGCTTCATCCTGGGCGTGGTGGTCTCCAGCCTCATCGAGTCGCTGGACTTCATGTTCAACGACGAAAAGACCATGCACGACCTGGTCGGCGGCATTGGCGTGGAGGCCGTCAAGGCCGGCCTGGCCACCATGGTGGGCCTTGGCATAGGCGCTGCTGTGGCTGGCGCCACCGCCGTGGCCGTGCTCCCGCTGGCCGCCATGGCCGTGGCCGTGCTGGTCACAGGCATGGCGCTGAATGCAGCCGACCAGAAATGGCAGATCAAGCAAAAGGTGATTTCCGCCCTGAAATCCCTGACTGATGACACGCCCCAAGGCCTGTACCGCGTCAACACCCAGTCGCCCGAATGGAAGAAGCTGAACCAGGACAACGGTCAGCAGCCCGACGGTGACATCGCCTGCGCGCCCAGCCCCGGCAGTACCGGCCTCTTGTGCAGCATCAACCGCCAGAAGTGACAGGGACCGAATACTCCATGCAAGACCGCGTCCGCCAGAACCGCAGGAACGCCATCTGGGCCATCCCCCTTGGCATGGCCCTGCTCGCGGCCAATGCGTACCTGGTGCTGGCGGAGATTGCGCCCGACATCCGTGGCCTGCTCGATCGCGCGCCTGCCGTCAGGATCACGCCGCTGTCGCCACTGGCCATCACAGCGCTGGCCTTCCCGCTGGTGATGGTTGCAGCGGTCATCGCCAATGCCATTCCCTGCAGCAAGACCGTGCTCAAGAAGGTGGAGTACGCACTGATGGGCGTCCTCGCCATCAATGTGCTTTCCATTGCCGTGTCCTTTCTGGTGGTTGCGCCGCTGCAGCACTACGCCATGCCCCGGATGGGATATGAGCGCTGCAACATCCTTCAAGGCCATCCCAGCATGTATTTCACCGACTGGGTCAGCAACCCCGCATGGTGCGTGCGCGGCAAAAGCCGGGAATGGGTGAATGAGCAGGCGCTGCTGGCCGGCGCCGCAACCACCCCGGCTGCAACCGCTTCCGAAGGGGGCCGCGATGCGCATTGAAATGCCGCAGTTCCAGCAGCCAGGCCTGATCGCGGCATTCGTCCTTGCGATGGCATGTCTGAGCCCCTGGGCTGCCGTTGCCGCCACGCCCGGCACCCTGCGCTGCGGCTGGTTCGACAATCCCACGCCCGCCAATGCCTCGCTGACCGATCGCGATACCGACTGGACCGTTGGCGTGCAGGGCGGCCACCAGGCCCAGGGCGACTGGCCCCGCTTTGCAGACCGTGACTGGGTGCGTACCGGCCATGGCAGCCACGGCTATGGCTGCGCCTGCATGAAGGTGTCCACCGATGACAAGGAGCAGATCGTGCAGATCTTCTCTGCCCGTTCGCGCCCTCTTTCCGCCTGCCGCCAAGACCCGGCGTTGAAGGCGAAGGAGCCCGTGAACCCCCTGGCGGCTGCCCGGCCGGCCGGTTCCTGAAGAAACAAGCCATGCGCCCCAGTCCCCTCAACCCCATGCCCACGCTGCGCACGCGCCAGAAACAGGCAACCGCAGCCAAGGACCGGCTGCAGCCCGCCCTGCTGGACCGGCTGACCGACCATGAGCCCCATCTGCGCACCGAGCGGCCCGATGCGGTCTTCGTGAACGAATCCCGCCTGCGCGAGGCCCTGCTGCGCGACCTGGGCTGGCTGCTCAATGCGCGCGATGCCTGGGACCACGTGGAGATGGAGGGGCTGGAGCATGTGCAGCGCTCGGTCATCAACTACGGCATGCCGCCGCTGGCCGGCCAGCTGCTTTCCGAGCTGGACTGGAGCCATGTGGAGCGCAGCATCCGCGAAAGCATCCTGGCCTTCGAGCCGCGCATCCTGCCCAAGACGCTGGCCGTGACGCTGCTGGCCTCCACCGAGCAGCTCAACCACCACAACACGCTGCAGTTCGAGATCCGCTGCCAGTTCTGGTCCATGCCCTATCCGCTGGAGCTGCTGCTCAAGACCAGCCTGGACCTGGAGACCGGCCAGGTCTCGCTGCAAAACCTCAGGGCCTGAGCCCGGACGCCGCCACACACGCCATGAATCCCCGCCTCGTCGAGTACTACAACCGCGAACTGGCCTATCTGCGCGAGCTGGGCGCCGAGTTCGCCGCCGCCTTCCCCAAGGTGGCGGGCCGCCTTTCCCTGCACGACACCGATGTGGCCGACCCCTATGTGGAGCGCCTGCTGGAAGGCTTCAGCTTTCTGAGCGCGCGCATCCAGCTGAAGATGGATGCGGAGTTTCCGCGCCTGTCCCAGCGCATGATGGAGATGGTCTGCCCCCACCACCTGGCGCCCACGCCATCCATGGTGGTAGTCCAGCTCAAGCCCAGCGCCAAGGAAGGCAACCTCGTGGACGGCTTCACCCTGCCCTCTGGCAGCGTGCTGCGCACCCACAAGTCACAGGAAGAGCAGACCATCTGCGAATTCCGCACCGGCGGGCCGCTGACGCTGTGGCCGCTGGAGATACGCCAGGCGCGCCTGGGCGGCCCGGCGCTGGACCTGCCCCATGCCCTCGTGCCCCAGCTGGGCGAGGCCGGCGGCCACCTGCGCCTGCAGCTGGCCACGCTGGACGCCTCGCAGTGCATGCAGCTGGCGATGGACCAGCTGTGGGTCTACATCCATGCGGGCGATGTCGTCGCCTCCCACCTGCAGGAGCTCATCCACACGCAGACGCTGGCCATCGTGGTGCACCACCCGCAGGACCCGCGCCAGGTCTGGGACGTGCTGCAGCCCGATGCACTGCGCGCCGAAGGCCATGACAGCGAGCAGGCGCTGATTCCCTATTCGCACCGCGCCTTCCAGGGCCACCGTCTGCTACACGAGTACTTTGCGTTTCCCGCACGGCAGCGGTTCTTCTCGATCAACGGCCTGTCGCGCAGCATGCGCCGCATTGCCCATGACGGCGTGGGCATCACCGTGCTGCTGCGCCGCGCCGCGCCCACGCTGGAGCCGCAGATCGACGCGGCCAAGCTGCTGATGCACTGCATTCCGGCCATCAACCTGTTCGAGTACACGGCGGACCGCCTGCATGTGGCCTCCAACGTGCACGAGTACCACGTCATTCCCGACCGCACGCGGCCGCTGGACTTCGAGGTCTACGGCGTGCAGGCCGTCACCGGCCACCACGAAGGCAAGACCCAGGACCGCGAATTCGCGCCGCTGTACGCATCCACGCACGGCCTGCACTCCACCGAGCAGGCCTACTTCACCACGCGGCGCGAGCCTCGGCTGTTTTCCGAGCGCAGCCTGCGCAGCGGCCCGCGCACGCAGTACCTGGGCTCGGAAGTCTTCATCTCCCTGGTGGACCAGCGCGAGGCCCCGTTCTCCGACGACCTCAAGCAGCTGTCCATGCACACCCTGTGCACCAACCGCGATCTGCCCCTGCTCATGCGCGTCAACCAGCCGGGCGGCGACTTTGCACTGCAGGAATCGGCGCCCGTGGAATGGGCCCGCGCCATCGCCGGCCCCAGCGCGCCCATCCCCGCCGTGGCCGACGGAGGCCTGACCTGGCGATTGATCTCCCACCTGAGCCTGAACTACCTGGCCATGACCGATCTGTCCGACGAGGAAGGCGCGGCCACGCTGCAGGAGCTGCTGCGCCTGTACCTGGACCTGGGCAACCACCAGCTGGCCGGGCAGATCGCCGCCATCCAGGGCATGCGCATCGAACCCATCACGCGCCGCCTGCCCCAGCACCGCCAGCTGGTCTACGGCCGCGGCGTGGGCGTACACCTGAGCGTGGACGAGCCGGCCATGGCCGGCGTTAGCCCCTGGCCCCTGTCCAATGTGCTGGAGCGATTCTTCGCCCGCCATGTGGGCGTCAACAGCTTCACCGAGCTGCAGCTGCACTCGCGCCAGCGCGGCCCCGTCGCGCGCTGGACTCCGCGCCCCGGACAAAGGCCCGGCATATGAGCAATGCCGCCCACGCCCCGCTGCCCGAACCGGAACACCCCCAGTCTGCGGCTCCGGCTCCAGTGCCGGCGCCCGCGCGTGCGCCCGTGCAGGCCGCCGGGCCCGACGACGCCCGGGCGCGCCTGTTCTGGCAGCGCCTGAGCGCCAAGCCCTACCAGTTCGACCTGATGCACAGCCTGCGCTACCTGCAGGCACGCCATCCCGCGCTGCCGCGCCTGGGCCAGGCAACGCGCCCCAAGGACGAGCCGCTGCGCCTGGGCCAGGACCCGTCGCTGGCCTTCGCCCCCGCCACCATTGCCGAAATCCTGCCCTCGCGCGCCGGCGAGCCCGAGCGCATGACGGTCTGGAACTTCGGCCTCTACGGCCCCAACGGCCCGCTGCCCACGCACATCACCGAATACGTGCGCGAGCGCCTGCGCCAGCATGACGACGCCACGCTGGCACGCTTTTCCGACATCTTTCACCACCGCATGCTGCTGCTGCTGTTCCGCGCCTGGTCGGACGCACAGCCCACCGCATCACTGGACCGCCCGGGCGAAGACCCCTTTGGCCGCTACATAGACAGTTTCATAGGCGCCGGCCTGCCCAGCCAGCGCGCGCGCGACGACGTGCCAGACCACGCCAAGCGCTTCATGGCCGGCCATCTGACCCGCTGGACGCGCAACCCCGAAGGCCTGTGCCAGGCCCTGTCGCACTACTTCCAGATTCCCGTGAAGCTGGAAGAAAACTGCCTGCACCACCTGGAGCTGGAGCCCGAGCAGCAGACCCGGCTGCAGGGCCGCCCCTGCAACTCGCGCCTGGGCGTGGACGCCGTCGTGGGCTCGCGCGTGCCCGATGCGCAAAGCAAGTTCCGCCTGGTGCTCGGCCCGCTGGGCCTGGCGCAATACCGGCAATTGCTGCCCCAGGCCGCACTGTTCCAGACCCTGGTGGACTGGGTGCGCAACTACCTGGGCATCGAATTCGCCTGGGACTACGTGCTGGTGCTGCGCCGCCAGGAAGTGCCTGCCGCCCGGCTGGGCAGCAGCACCCAGCTGGGCTGGACCACCTGGCTCACCCATGCCGAGCCCGCCCAGGACGCGCGCGACTTCCGCCTGGACCCCGAAGCCTGGCTGCGCCAGCGCCGCCAGCCCGTGCGGGGCCGGCGCCCCGGCCCCAGCCCTCGAACCACTGAATCACCGAACCACTGAATCACCACTTCCCTGCTCGCACACATGCCCACCGTACAGATCAAGTTCCCGCACAACGCCCCGGTCCCTTCCACGCTGACGCTGGTCGAAGGCAACCGCCTGCGCGTCAAGATCGAGGCCGTCGCCAAGACCTACAAGCTGGGCGCCAGGATCGATGCGCCCAGCATTCTTGCGGCCCAGCCCCCCGTACACAACGCCCGCGCCGACAGCTGGCAATTCGACTTCGTGGCCCAGCAGCCCGGGCTCACCAAGCTCAGCATCGTGGCGGTGCAGGGAACCGGGCTCAGCGTCATGCCCGCAGCCATCACCGTGCAGGTGGAGAAAAGCATTTCGCTGCCTGCGGAGAGCACGACGGAGGGGATGCTGGCAAGGCTGTTCCTGGCGGAGAACACCTCGCCCGCACTCGGTGGCTCAAGCTGGCGAATTGAAGACATTCGGACTTCCATGCAATGGATGCGGCGCGTGATCGAAAACCGCCTCAAGAGCCCGAATCCCGGGGATTTCATGGCACGTGGCGCCACCAGCGAAAAAGACATCGTCATGGCAAACGACCGTGGATCGGTCCAGTTCCACGGGTTCAACCTGTATCCCACGCTGCCATCCGAAATGGCAGGAAACCTTCAAAAGTATCTCCAGAACGCCAACAACGGCCTTCACCCGCAGCGCAAGGCCTATCTGGATTTTGTGCAGGCCGCCATCGACATCGCCCAGGCGCCAGTGCCCCCGGACCCCACGTCCACAGGGCTCTTCGGTTGGAAAACCAACGAAGCTCCCCAGCCAGGCCCCGAATTCCGCGAACACAAGACCCTGTCTGGCAACACGTTCTACACCCATACCCGCTTGCGCAAGAAGGACTGAAGCCCATGCCTGAACTTCAACAAGCCCTCCAGCGACTGGGCTCCCCCAGCCACCACGGCCATTGCGCAATGCCTGCCCTTGCCAAGCCGGCCAGCGCCTCGGTCGGTCTCGCACGGGCAGCGTGCCTGACCCTCCTTGCAGTCGCAAGTTGGCACGCTGGCGCTGCGGCACCGGCAGACACAGCCGATGCCGCACCAAAGCCCGCCGCGGCCGCCGACTTCTCGCGCCCGGCCTCTCACTACGTGGCATCGGTTGCGGCCCTTCGCAACTATCTGCAAGCCAAGGACGAAGCCAACACCCCCCAGAAAGCCCAGAGCCGGCAGCACTTTTGCTTCGTGCAACAGCACAACCGCACCGTAACCCCTGCGCGCTCATCGGTCTGGATGGTCTGGCTGGAAGGCGGCCAGATCGCCAATCTGGGGCAGCGCCGCTTCACCGCCAAACCATCGCCGGATGAAGCGCAATGGGACGGCGATGCCTTGGCCGAAGCCAAGGCCATCCACCTCGCGACCGACGTTCGTGAAACGGCGCAGGAAACGACCGGCAGCAGCATCCTCGTCGAGCGTGCCTGGGTGGACCTGCTGCTGGCGCAGTGCAAGGCCAAGGGCCGCACCATCAAAGTGGCTCCTGCCCGATAGCCGAATGCCGCATCTCCACCAATCCTGGTTGCCGCCCAGCCGGATGTGCCGGATGGCCTGTCTGGTGGCCGCGCTGGCCCTGCCCTCAACAGTCCTGGCTCAGGCCAATGCTGCGGCAGACAACGGCAGCCCTGCGCCAGCAGCCTCCCAGGGTCTCCCTCCTGACGACTTCTCACGTCCCGTCAAGGCCAGCATCCCTTCGCCTGCCGTACTGCGCGCCTACCTTCGACTCAAGCTGCAGTACGCAGACACCTCCTTGGCGGGAAGGCGTCAGCACTTTTGCTTTGTCCAGCAGCGCTCCGCGCCGCCCGAAGATCCAAGCCCCTTCGTCTGGATGATCTGGCAAGACGGCGGCGAGATTCTCAGCCTGGGCTCGCTGTTGGCCCCGGCACATGCCACGCCGCAGGAGGCCGAGGAGTACGGCGAAGGCATGGCGCGCAACAAATCCATCCGCCTGGCCACTGGCGTCCGTGAAACGGCGCAGGAAATCACCGGCAGCAGCTTCCTCGTCGAACGCGCCTGGGTCGACCGGCTGCTGGCGCAGTGCCAGGCCAAGGGCCGCAAGGTCGAAGTCCGCCCCCTCCGCTAGCCGGCATGCCCGGCCCCCATTCATCCACTCTTTTTCCGCACCCAAGACCCATGACAGAAATCAGCCGCCAATCCCTCTTCGGCAAGCTCAACCCGCTGCTGTTCAAGTCGCTGGAAGGCGCCACCGTGTTCTGCAAGCTGCGCGGCAATCCCTATGTGGAGCTGGTGCACTGGCTGCACCAACTGCTGCAGGAAAACGACTGCGACCTGATCCGCATCCTGCGCCACTTCGACATCGCCTCCGACCGCCTGGCCGCCGATGTGCTGCGCCGCCTGGACCAGTTGCCGCGCGGCGCCACCTCGATCAGCGACTTCTCCGAGCACATAGAGACCGCCATCGAGCGCGGCTGGGTCTATGCCACGCTGATGTTCAACGACAGCCAGATCCGCAGCGCCTATCTACTGTCGGGCATGGTGCGCACGCGCTCGCTGGCCAATGAGCTGCGCTCCATCTCGCGCGAATTCGACAAGATCTCCGAGCCCGCGCTCAGCGATGCCTTCGCCCGCCTGCTGCCCGACTCGCCCGAGGCACGCATGCGCGCTGCCGACGGCAGCGGGCTGGAAGGCACGCCGGGCGAAGCCAGCCAGGCCACGGGCACCGCGCCCGGCCAGGGCGGCGCGCTGCAGCAATACACGGTGGACCTGACGGCCCGCGCCAAGGCGGGCGAACTGGACCCGGTCACGGGCCGCGACGACGAAGTGCGCCAGATGGTGGACATCCTGCTGCGCCGCCGCCAGAACAACCCCATCCTGGTGGGCGAGGCCGGCGTGGGCAAGACCGCCGTGGTCGAAGGCCTGGCCCTGCGCATCGCCCAGGGCGACGTGCCGCCGCCGCTGCAGGGCGTGGAGCTGCGCGTGCTGGACGTGGGCCTGCTGCAGGCCGGCGCCAGCATGAAGGGCGAGTTCGAGAACCGCCTGCGCGGCCTGCTGGACGCCGTGCAGTCCAGCACCACGCCCATCGTGCTCTTCATCGACGAAGTCCACACCCTGGTGGGCGCGGGCGGCCAGGCCGGCACGGGCGATGCCGCCAACCTGCTCAAGCCCGCCCTGGCGCGCGGCACGCTGCGCACCATCGGCGCCACCACCTGGGCCGAGTACAAGAAATACATCGAAAAAGACCCGGCCCTGACCCGCCGCTTCCAGCTCGTTCAGGTGCACGAGCCCGACGAGCCCCGCGCCGTGGACATGCTGCGCGGCGTGGCCGCCAAGCTGGAAAACCACCACCAGGTGCGCATTGCCGCAGACGCGGTGGCCGCGGCCGTCAGCCTGTCGCACCGCTACATTCCCTCGCGCCAGCTGCCCGACAAGGCCGTCAGCCTGCTGGACACGGCCTGCTCGCGCGTGGCCATGGCCCTGCATGCCACGCCCGCCCAGCTGGAAGCCGTGCAGCGCCGCATCGAGGCCCTGGGCGTGGAGCAGGAAGTGCTGCTGCGCGAGGCAGCCCTCGGCCTGCCCACGGCCGAGCGCCTGCAGGCGCTGGAAACCGACCTGGCCAGCCTGCGCGAGCGCAAGGCCACGCTGGCCGAGCGCTTTGGCCAGGAAAGCGCGCTGGCCCGCCGCATCCTGGAAACCGAGGCCGCCCTCATGGGCCTGAAGCCGCCCGTCTTCTCCACCGGCGCCGCCGCAGCCCCGTCCGCTGCGGCACCGGAAACGGCCGCCGAAGCCACCGCAACCGAACCTGTCGAGACCCCCAGCGTGGCCGCGCTGGAAGCGCTGCGCCGCCAGCTCGCCGAGCTGCAGGGCGATGCCCCGCTGCTGCAGCCCGTGGTCGATGCCGGCGTGGTCGCCGCCGTGGTGGCCGAGTGGACCGGCATTCCCGTGGGCCGCATGGTGCGCGACGAGGTGCAGTCCGTGCTCTCGCTGGCAGACACGCTGGAGAAGCGCGTCATCGGCCAGCGCCACGGGCTGGAGGCCATCACGCGCCGCATCCAGACCTCGCGCGCGCGGCTGGACGATCCAGGCAAGCCCATCGGCGTGTTCCTGCTGGCCGGTCCCTCGGGCGTGGGCAAGACCGAGACGGCGCTGTCCCTGGCCGAAGCCCTGTATGGCGGCGAGCAGAACCTCATCACCATCAACATGAGCGAGTTCCAGGAGGCGCACACCGTCTCCACCCTCAAGGGCGCGCCACCGGGCTACGTGGGCTACGGCGAAGGCGGCGTGCTCACCGAGGCCGTGCGCCGCCGCCCCTACAGCGTGGTCCTGCTCGACGAAATCGAAAAGGCCCACTCCGATGTGCACGAGATGTTCTTCCAGGTCTTCGACAAGGGCTGGATGGAGGACGGCGAGGGCCGCTACATCGACTTCAAGAACACCGTCATCATCCTGACCTCCAACGTGGGCTCGGACCTGATTGCCAACATGTGCCGCGACCCGGACCTGGCGCCCACGCCGGAAGGCCTGGCCCAGGCCGTGCGCCAGCCGCTGCTGCAGACCTTCCCGGCCGCGCTGCTGGGCCGCCTGACCGTCGTGCCCTACTACCCCATCTCCGACGCCATGCTGGAGCAGATCATCCGGCTGCAGATGCTGCGCATACAGCGGCGCATCGAGGAACGCCATGGTGCGCAGTTCAGCTTCGACGAAGCCGCCGTGGACCTGGTGCGCCGCCGCTGCAGCGAGGTCGAGTCCGGCGCGCGCATGGTGGATGGCATCCTCACCCAGAACCTGCTGCCGCGCATGGCCACCCACTTCCTGCAGGCCACCGTGGAAGGCCAGGAACTGCAAAGCCTGCACGCCGGCGCCAACGGCGACGACTTCACGCTGGACGTGCGCACCCGCGCTGCGGAGCCCGCATGAGCGGGCGCCGTCTTCCACGCGCCACCACGGCAGTGATTGCCGCCGCGCTGCTGGCCGCCCCGGCCGCGCAGGCGCTGGACCTGGGCGCCATCGGACAGGCTGCCGACACCGTGCAGCGGGCCTCGGGCGCCGCCACGGCCGGCCAGCAGGCGCTGGAGGCCAGCCGCAGTGCAGCCAGCACGGCCACCAACGCGGCCACCGGTGCCGCCAGCGAGGCCCGTGCCTGGTGGGATCGCAACCAGGCCCAGCCCGAGGCGGCACAGTCGCCGCCCTCCGGCGCCGCCCCCGTGCAGGACGACCAGGGCGGCCCACGCCGCGTCATGGCCGTGCTGGGCGACGCCTGGACGGACAGCGCCCGGCGCGGCCAGGCCGTGGTCGCGCTCATGGACCAGGGGCCGTACCTCGTGCAGCGCCAGGCCGCCCATGTGGCGCCGGCCAAGTCGCAATGGCTGGCCCTGCCGCGCGGCGACAGCACCGGCGTGGCCATCGAACTGCCCGGCGACCCCGAAGGCACGACCTATGACCTGTCCACCGGCCGCGCGCGCCCCGGTGGCCGGGGCGTGCGCATCTTCGCCCTGTCCGTCCACGCCGACGTGCCCCAGCGCGCGGGCCGGCGCAGCCTGGACGCCATAGAGCAGCACGCCATGCTGCGCGCCAGCTCGGTGCGCACCGAATGGCCGCGCCAAAGCGGCGACATCCTGGAGCCCACGGGCGGCAAGCTGCTGGTCTGGGCCAGCGATGCCACGCAGCGCTTCCCTTCTGGCTTTGGCGCCGACGGGCGCCTGTTCACCACCGACGATCCCATGGTCACCCTGCCGCGCGGCTACACCGTGGTCACGCTGGAGCCGCAGGGCCTGCGCTTCGACCGTGCCCGGGAAATCGCCCTGGCCTTCCATGCCGTCCAGCCCGCGCAGGACATCGACCTGTCCCGCCTGGGCGCAGGCGATGCGGCCCAGGCCCTCATCGGCCTCATTGCCGAGCGCCACCCGCTGGCCGCTGCCAGCGGCTTTGATGCCGGCAAGCTGCGTGCCGACTACGGCCAGCGCCTGCAGACCGCCGCCGAGCGCGGCGACAGCGCCGCACAGGCCCAGGCCCTGGCAGAAATGGGCCAGCGCCTGGGCGATGGCCAATACCGCGTTCTGCTGCCCGGCGGCCAGGCCTGGCCTGCCCGCACAGACCGAGGCCTTTCCCCGCAGCTGCTGGCACGCGGCAGCGTCAACCTGCCCATGCCGCGCACCTGGCTGCGCGAGGACGGCCGCATCGCCATCACCAGCGTGGCGCCCGGCTCAGCCGCCGCCAAGGCGGGCCTGCAGCCCGGCAGCGACATCCTCGCCATCGAAGAGGAAAGCCCGGCACGCTACCTGGACCGCATTGCCCCCGCCTCGCTGCGCGCCGGTGCCGAAGCCCGCCGCGCCGACCTGCTGGCGCTGGACCTGGGCACGCCCGCCACGCTGAGCCTGCGCACCGCAGCCGGCACACCCTCGGCCAGCCAGGAGCAGACCCTGCGCCTGGACGCCGCCGCAGCCGCAACCACGGCCCTGCCTGCGGCCGAGCCCGCCCTCGCCTCCTTCCTGCTGCGCAGCGCCCAGGGCGGCAACCTGGCCTACATCGCACTCGACAGCTTTGCCGACGGCGCCACCGGCCAGTTCAACCGCTGGGAGGGCGCCCTGGCCGCAGCCACCCAGGCCAGGGTCACGGGCCTGGTCATCGACCTGCGCGCCCACCGGGGCGACGACGCCTACCAGCTGGTGCCCCACATGCTGGCCTCGCTCTACACGCGCGACAAGCCGCTGCGCATGCAGGACGCCGCCCAGCGCCTGTTCGACCCCGCCGCCCGCGTCTGGCGCAGCCGTGGCGGCCTGGGCCTGCCGGCCCAGCTGCCCCTGGCCGCCTCGGGCACGCCCTTCACGGCCCCCGTCGCCGTGCTCACCGGCCCCGGCTGCGCCGGCCCCTGCGAACTGTTCGCTGCCTGGCTGCAGCACAGCCAGCGTGCCGACATCGTCGCCACCAGCGCCACGGCCGGCGCCACAGGCCCCGCTACACGCGTGCACCTGCCAGCTGGCTTCATCGTGCAAGTCCCCCTGCTCGCAGAAACCGGCCCCGCTGGCGGCAACAACCCCGCCGCACAAGCCCAAGGCGTGTCCCCGCGCCTGCGCGTGCCCGTGGACGCGGCCTTCACCGCCTCCGTCCAGTCCGGCGGCGACCCGCTGCTGGACGCCGCCGTGCTCCACCTGGAACGCGCCCGCGCTGTGCAGGCATCGCGCTAGGCCCGCAATCCACCCTATTCCAAAGAGCTTCGACCATGCCGCTTGCCATTACGAGCCAACCCGCAGGATCTCAATTCGCCATCACCGCCGATGCGCAAATGCCCACCATTACCGTGACTGCCGTCTTGCAGAACGAAGCACTGCCTGCGGGAGCCACACCCATCTATGAATGGTCGGCCACTTTGATTTACGACGGCGGCAGCGATGTCAGCAAGACACGGTTCGGAAACAAGCAGCGCACCCAGCACAGTCCCATCGCATCGCAGACCAGTGCCAACCCCAGTTGGCGCATTCCCTTCACCGAAGTGCGAGGTGGCAGCCTCACCGTACAAGTCATCTTGCGTGCTGGAGGCTTGGAGCGCCGTGCCAGCGTCAGCTGGCTCATCGTGGGACAAAACCCATCGAGCACGGCCATTCGAGCATTCGCCAACGGCATCGGCGCAGACAGAGTCGTGTTCCGCAAGAAGATGCGGCAGGAAAGTTCACTACATCAGTTCCTGTCACCTCCCGGCCACTGGCCCAAGTACAGCAGTGACGGCAAAGGCGGTGTGGGTCTATGCCAGCTCACAACGCCACCGCCTACCGCAGACCAGACCTGGAGCTGGAAAGAGAATGTGCGCGGCGGCTGGACGCTTTATCAGGAAAAGGAGCGCTTCGCCCGCAACTACCCGCGCACCGTGCGCAAAAGCCAGCAATTCAGCAACCTTGTGGCTGCCTGGAACCAGGCGCGGACAAGGCAGGGGCTGCCTGCCGTTCCCGTGGAACTGCCGGACTACACGGCCGAGCAGTTGGAACGCGACACACTGCGCGGCTTCAACGGCTATGCCAATGGCCTCCACGAGTACCGCGTGCGCCAGCAGGACGGTCAGCTGTTTGTCACGATCAACCCCTCTGGAACACTGGGACTGGCTGAATGGGAGCAGGTTCCGGTTTCAGAGCGCGGCGCCAAGGGCGATCCCAACTATGTAGAAAACGTGCTGGGCAGGGAGGACTTCTAGCCATGCCCGTCCGTTCTATCGTCATTCACTTCATGAAGGCTTCCGCAGCCATGGCTGCCATAGCGATGGCCGTGGGCTGCTCTTCCAGCGCCGACCAGATGGGGCTCGCTGCACATCGTTCGGCCACACTCGCTACGGCAGCCACGGCCAAGGCACTCGACCCCACAGACCGCAGCCAGTATCGCTATCTGTATGCCGTGTACTGCAATGGCCGAGTGGATCGACTCGATCTGAAAAGCCAGACCAAGACAGGCAGTTTTCAGCTCTCCGAGCGAAGTGGCGAACCACCTGCGGTGCCAGTGCAAAGCGCAAGCACCTCCTTCGCCGACAGCTGCCAGATTCGCCCCGCAGCTACGGGCGACATGCAGGATCAGGCCGCAGGCCTGGTGAATCTGGTGGCAGGCGATGGCAAGGGCGTCGCTGCCGATGGCCGACAGTCCTATCGGTTGCTGACGTTTTCCCTGCCCGGCTGGACCTTGCTCGGAACCCGTGACCTGGGCCACTTCGAAAACGGCCAGCCGCACGTGCGCCGGGCCACAGACGGCTCCCTTGTCGCCGTCCACAAGCCGGATGGCGACCTGCGCACGCAGTTGACACAGCAGGCCAGGGCATACGCCGGTGGCGAATCCCTGGAGGATCTCCGGGCGGAGGAAACGTCGGCAGGCCGCGTGCTGCTGAGCTACCGCCTCCCAGGAGCAGACGGCTTGGGCTTTGCGCTGTCGGACCGCGAGCGCGCACTCACGGTGCCGTTGCAGGCGCTGCCCGGCCAAAGCCTGGCCCCTGGATGGCGCCTTGCGCCAGGCGGCCGCTACGTGCTGCTGACCCTGAACAAGCTCGTACCCGTGGAACGAGGCCTGCAGCAGTTGGCCGCCACCGGCGAGATGCGCCTGTACGACGCACAAGGCCGCCAGCTGGCCACGCTGAACGATGCCCGCGTCGCTGGGCCCTCCATGGTCTTGATGCCCAAGGAAGACATGGACCGCGACACACCGCGCACGGCCGGCCACTGGCTCAACATCGCGCTCACCCCGGATGGACTGGCCGTGTTCGCCGATCCACTGGGCAACTACCACTTCGTCGAACTGGGACATGTCTTCGGCCTGGACCCGGTCGTGGGCCTGGACGCCGACGACTACGACAGCCGGCTGCCTGGTCTGGTCTATGCAGCGCAATAAGCAATCCCTTTCCATGCACCGAAGCGCCACCGCCAGCTCCATCGGCTTGGCGCTGCTGTGCCCTGGCCTGGGCATGGCTGAGACAGCGGGTCCCACAGCACCCGTCCGGAGCCCCCACCGCTACCTCTACGCCGTGTACTGCAACGGCACCGTTGACAGGCTGGACCTGGTCCAGCAAACCAAGACAGGCAGTTTTCAACTGTCAGAGCGCAGCGGCAGCCCTGCGGCCATTGCGGCTCTGCCACGGCCAGGAGTTCGACCTGGCGGCTGCCTTGCCCGCCCTGTCGTCACGCAGGATGCGCAGGACAGCAGTGACGGGGTGGTGAACATCGTCGCCAGCAGCCGGCTGGACCCCGATGCGGACGGCCGCAAGCCCTACCAGCTGCTGACCTTCGCCCTGCCGGGCTGGACGCTGCAGCAAGCGCGCAATCTGGGCAGCTTCGATGCATTGCCCCGCCTGGCCCGCGCCGCTGATGGAGCCCTGGCCGTGCAGCCCCAGGACAAGGACCCGGCCGCCGCCATGGCCGCGCAGGCCCGGGCCTGGGCGGCAGCGGATGCGATGGCCTGGACCAGCGCCCAGGCATGGTCGGCAGGCAATGTGCTGTTGACCTATGCCTTGCCCGGGCAGCGCGGCATGGGCGCTGCGCTGGCACTGGGCGCCGAGGCGCGCATCGTGCACCTGGCCGAGTTCCGCAGCGGTGGCAACGACATCCCGCCCGACCTGCACCTGGCGCCGGGCGGCCGGTTCGTGCTGGCCAGCCTGAAACGCTCCGTCCCTCTGGGCGCGGGCCTGCGCAAGGTCGAAGCCACCGGGGAGCTACGGCTGTATGGCGCGGATGGCCGGCAGACCCGGGTGTTGAGCCAGGCGAGCCTGGCCGGCAGCGTGCTGGCCCGGAGCCGGCCAGGCTCGCTGGGCCCGGACCAGCCCGGAACCGACAACGACTGGTTCAACGTAGCTCTGACGCCGGGCGGCCTGGCGGTTTTCACCGACCGGCGCGGCAACTACCAGTTCATTGGGCTGGGCCAGCCCTTCGACAGCGACCCTGTCACGGATGACGCCCAGGATGACGCCGACGGCGCCCGTCCTGGGCTGGTGTACGCAGCCCGCTAGCAGCAGAGGACCTTCCAGCCACCCCATGCAAGCCCTTCATCGACCGGCGCACGCAGGCCCCGCCATCCAGGCCTGAAGCCCCGACCCCTCTTCCACCCCAAGCACCGCGAGATCCGACACCATGACACGCAGAGTCACCATCAACACCCCCCTGGCAGACCAGCTGCAGCTGCGCCGGCTGCAGGGTCGCGAGGAAATCAGCCATCTGTTCGCCCTGGAGATCGACCTGCTCAGCGAAAGCGACAGCATCGATCCCAAGGCCCTGCTGGGCAAGGGCGCCACCGTGGTGGTGGAGACCCAGGACGGCGGCAAACGCTACATCGATGGTTTGGTCACGGCGTTTGGCATGCGCGGCCAGGACGAGCACCGCAACTTCCTGTACCGCGCGCGCCTGTCGCCCTGGCTGTGGCTGGCCACGCGCCGCAGCGACTTTCGCATCTTCCAGAACAAGACCGTGCCGGACATCATCAACGAGGTCCTGGGCATCTACGGCCACCCCATGCAGCAGCGCCTGACGCGCTCCTACCGCACCTGGGAGTACTGCGTGCAGTACAACGAGACCGACTTCCAGTTCGTCTCGCGCCTCATGGAGCACGAGGGCATCTGCTACTACCACCAGCACAGCGCGGGCCAGCATGTGCTGACATTGGGAGACGACATCGTCGCCTCGCACGACCCGCTGCAGGGCGGCGCCGTCATCCCCTTCCACCCGCCGGGCAAGGCCGCCGTGGCGCGCGAGGAATGCATACACGCCTGGGAGCTGCACCAGCGCGTCAAGCCCGGGCGGCACTACAACGACGACTACGATTTCAAGAAGCCCCGCGCCGAGCTGTCCAACATGCGCCGCAACCCGCCCGGCCATGCGCACGACGCCTACGAGATCTACGAATGGCCGGGCGGCTACACCGAAACCGGCGACGGCGAGGACTACATCCGCGTGCGCCTGCAGCAAAGCCTCACGCGCCAGAGCACGGTGCAGGGCAGCTCCAACCACCGCGCCATGGCGCCGGGCTACACCTTCACGCTGGACAACTACCCGCGCGGCGACCAGAACCAGGCCTACCTGGTCACGGCCGTGGACTACGCCTTCGAAGAAAACCCGCGCGTCAGCGACGGAGGCAGCGGCGAGGGCTCGATCCAGAAATTCGTGCTTCAGGCCCAGCCCACCAGCCTGCCCTTCAAGCCCCAGCGCATTACCGCCAAACCACGCACCACGGGCCCGCAGACCGCCGTCGTCGTGGGTCCTGCAGGTGAAGAGATCTGGTGCGACCAGTACGGCCGCGTCAAGGTGCAGTTCCACTGGGACCGGCTGGGCGGCATGAACGAGAACTCCAGCTGCTGGATGCGCGTGGCCACCAGCTGGGCCGGGCCGGGCTTTGGCGCGGTGCACATCCCGCGCATCGGCATGGAAGTCATCGTGGACTTCCTCAACGGCGACCCGGACTACCCCATCGTCATGGGCTGCGTCTACAACGCCTCCAACATGCCGCCCTGGGCGCTGCCGGCCAACGCCACGCAATCGGGCATCAAGACCAGATCCAGCAAGGGCGGCGCACCGGGCGCGGGCATGAAGAACGGCCAGGGCGACGCCAACGCCATCCGCTTCGAGGACAAGGCGGGCGCCGAACAGCTGTGGCTGCATGCGCAAAAGGACCAGCTCACCGAAGTCGAGAACGACGAGGACAAATGGGTGGGCAACGACCGGCGCAAGACCGTGGACCGTGACGAGACCAACGTCATCCACCGGGACCGCACCGAGACCGTGGACCGCGACGAGACCATCACCGTGCACAACAACCGCACGGAGCGGGTGGACCACAACGAGAAGATCAGCATCGGCGACAACCGCAACGAAGACGTCGGCATCGACGAGAACATCTCCATCGGCAAGAACCGCAGCAAGACCATAGGCCGCAACGAGAAGGACAAGATCGGCAACAACTGGTCGATCAAGGTGGGCAGCTTCAAGACAGAGACCATCGGACTGGCCTACATGCAGAACGTGGGCCTGGCCAAGATGGTGAACATCGGCGCCGCCTACAACGTCAATGTGGGCGCGGCCATGGTGGTGAATGTGGGGCTGAGCCAGAGCACGACGGTGCTCATGAACCGCAGTGTTTCAGTGGGTCAGAACCAGTCCACCAGCGTGGGCAAGAACCGCACCGACGACACGGCCGACAACCATACGGCGACGGTCGGCAAGAACTCCGCCACCACCGTTGGCGAGGTGCAGACGATCACGGTGGGCAAGGAAATGGCCATCACCGTGGGCGACGCCATCGAGATCAAGTGCGGCAAGGCCGTGTTGCGCATGACCAGCGACGGCACCGTGCAGGTCAACGGACAGACGATCTCCATCAGCGGCAGCTCCAAGGTGACCGTGTCGTCTCCGGACAGCCATATCAACCCCGCTTGAAGGAAATCCCATGGCAATCCCACAAGCACGCATTCCTGTCGAACCGTCCGATGACGGCAGCCTGCAGCACGCCGTGTCGAACGTACAGCTCCTGGCTGGACGAGTCATCGAAGCTCAGGAACAAGACCTGTATCTGGTGGCCCTTGCGCAAGACCCCGTGGTTTCGCTTCAGGCTCCCGCTGGCGTTCTGCTTCCGGAACTGGTTCCCGGAGACGAGGTCCTGCTCGCAGTCCTGCCCACCGGGCAGGCCACCATTACATCCGTTCTCTCGCCTTCTCCTGCAGCGCCGTGGGGGCAGCGTGCCATCCGCCTGCAGTCGCAGGACTGCATCACGCTCAGTTGCGGGCAAGCCACGCTGAAGCTGACAGCCCAGGGCCTTGTCCGTCTGGTCGCACTGACGATTGAGCAGGACGCGCGGGACCTGCTGGATCTGGATGCGGCCGAAGTCCGCATCAACTGAAGGCTGGATCAGAGATGGACCTGAACGCTTTCCAGACCACGCAGGACATGCCCTGCAAGCGTGTGCCGCCATATGAGCACCAGATGCCCATGCTCGGGTTCAATGATCAGCGTATCGAATTCGGGACTTGCAGCGCCGCGCTCACCACGCATCACCCAACCGAGCTGCGGACGGATAGCAGGAATGATGGTCTCCCCCTCGCCCTCGGCGCTCAGGTGGACCCAGGCAACCCTCGTTCCCGCCCGTACCTGGTCCCGCCTGAATTGCATGCGCGGATGGGCGCAGTTCCATGCAGCCGGATCAAAAGAGGCCGGCATGCGCGAGAGAAGGCCCGGCGACTGTTCAAGCTCCCGAGCCGCATAGCTGCCCCACAAGGCACGACGCGGCAACCAGCTGCGTCCTATGCAGCCAAAGCCGGCTGGCGAAATCCGGTCGGCTGGCGATCGGAGCGGGTCATCGGCCCATTCGAGCTGATGCATCGGCGCTCCGTCCTGGGGAAGGCCTGCACTGAAGCCCGCCCCCACCGGATTGGGGCCGTGAAATATTTCGGGGTTTTCGGCATCCGCACCGCCAAAGGCGAGGTTGTAGGTCAGGGGAACCTTGAGCGCAGGCTCCAGCTCCTGCACCACAGGCACCAGCCCCATCTTGCGGCGCCAAACGCGCTTGCCAAAGACGCGGATGACGCGGTTTTCGCCGCCAATGGCCAGACCCGCGTCGAAACGTGCCACAGCCTTGCCGCCAGGTGCATGGGCATGGCCATTGAACAGAACATCCACGCGGGATTTCAGCGGGGCGATATCGGCCTCGTGGCGCACCACGTGCCCGCTCCCATCAAAGGACTCATCACCGCGAAACACAGGCACCGCCTTGCCCTGTGCCACTGCGCGGCCCGCGAAATCCAGCGTGGCCTTGATCACCACGGTGGAGCACAGGGTGCCGTCGGCGCCATGTCCCGGCAGTATTTCCGCAGCAAACGGCGTCAGATTGTCCAGCATCGCTTGGGTTCCTCCTGGGCGGCATTGTCCCTGATGCAATGCCGCTGCGACGTAGCGACCAGCCTCTTTTCATCATGACCGTTATTGAACTCCCCATTCCCCGGGCCATCGACATCCCCGTCATGGACGGGCAGGTGCCCCGCTTGGCACGCACGCTGGTAACGCAGTACTGGCGCCGCTCCCAGTTGCTGCAGCGCCCCGCGTCGCGCCCCGACGCCTTTGCCGTGTTCGACGACAGCATCGTGCAGGCGCTGAGCGGCCTGAAGCAGCACCTGATGCACGCACCTGAGCTGGACCATGCCTGCCAGCAGGCCATCGAAACAGCTGGCGCTGAAATCCTGGATGAGCCCTCCCGCATCTTCGCGCTGGCCTGCCTGCAAGCCCTGCACCTGCAACGCAAGCACGTCCACGATGGGCTGGAGCGAACGCTGGGAGCCCATCTCCAGGCCCAGCCGAACGCGGTCTTCAACGCCATGCGGTTTTGCTTTGACAACACCGTCGCCGAATACTTCACCTGGCTGCTCTCCCAGGAAAAGCACAGGCAAAGCGCGCCATTGGCACAGTTGCTCCAGCGCCTCGCAATTTCCCGGCCAGCTGTCAGCGACGAATTCGCACAAGCCATCTCTGCATGGACGTCCAGTCTGCCGGGCGGCGTGGCGGCCCTGTGTGATTGGCGATGCACCGGGCGTGGCGATGAAGCCAAGGCCATCGCAGCCACGCAACAAGACAGCGATGCGCAGGCCGCCTTGCTGGCGCTGGCGCTCATGGGCAGCCGGCAGGAAACGCCTGTGGCACGCACTCTTTTGGCCCGGATGCCGCATTCCACCGTGGCCTTGGCCCTGCTGGCCGCCAGGGATGGACATGCGCTGGCAAGCGCCTTGCGGGAAGGCCGGCATCCCCAAATGTCCTGGGGCCAGCAGGTATATGCAGCCTCGCTTGTGGGAGACATTCCTCTGCTTCGCCAGCTTGCTGCCCATACGGCCTGGGAGGATGAAGAGGCCTGCCGCACCTTGGCTGACGCCACGGCCCTGCTTACAGGAGAGCCTGCCGATATCGCCTTCGACATGGGCAATGAGGCATCCGGCCGTGCCGCCTGCGTGGATGCTGCCCTGGCCGCGCTTCCTGTTTCAGGCCCTGCACTGCGTCTGGGCCGCCCTCGCACACAGGTGGTTCTGCAAGAGTCCTCGGCCATGGTGGGAGCGCCCTTGCGACGACTGCTCTATCTGGAACACCTCTCACGCGTGGGCGCAGCTCTGTGGATCGAGGCCGACGATCTGGCCGTCGTTCAGGCCCTGGCCTGCAGCACGGCCTCCGTGATCGAACGTGCGGCATTCAACATCGGCAGGCCACAACCATGAACCCTCTCGTCATCGCGGCCACTGGCGCATGCACCCCCATCGGCACCCGGGCCTGGCAGACCGGCTGTGGTTTCACTGCACGCCAGTCGAGCTTTACCCGGCAGGTCATCACCGGCCAGGCCGAGCACCGTGCCACCGTATCCCGGGTGCAAGCCATTGATGCAGCCTGCAAAGGAACGGAACGCCTGATCCGGCTCGCAGCCCCTGCCCTGCACGAAGCCTTGCGCGGCCAGCCGGCGCCTGCCGCAGGCTGGCCGCTGCAGCGGCCCATCCCCCTCTTCGTGGCACTGCCCGACTCCTTGCCTGAACTGCCGGGCTGGATAGACACCGGCCGATTCGCACTGGAGCTTCCCCGCGCACTGGACCTCGCCGCAGAGTTCCTGCCCATCAAGGTCTACCCGGGCGGCGCAGTGGCAGGCGCCGATGCGCTGTCGCAGGCCTATCGTTTCATGCACGACAACCCCTCGGTGCCCGAAGTGATCATCGGCGGAGTGGACAGCTTCGTGGACACGGAGATCGCGGACGTGCTCTACCAGCGTCGCTGGGCCAAGGTCAACGGCGTCTGCGAAGGCTTCATTGCCTCGGAAGGCGCAGCCTTTGTACGGTTGTCCCGCAAGCCGGCCACTGCAGATTTCGTCACGGTCTATCCACCATTCTTTGCAGACGAGCCACGCTCACGCCTGGACAGCGACACCCTGCCCGATGGCCGCGCACTGATCGAGGCCAGCCACGGTGCGCTGAAGGCAGCGCACATGCCGGTCAACGCCCTGCACTCCTATTGGTCCGACATGGATGGCTCGGCATGGCGGGGCGCAGAGCTGGCCAGCCTCTCCGCGGCGCTGGCGTCACAGGGCGGCCTGCCGCAAGCCCAGGACCCGGCAGCACTGCTTGGTCAAATGGGCGCGGCCTGGGCGCCTCTCATGCTCAGCCTGTTCCATGAGATGCGCCAGTGGCTGACGCACCCCGTCATGCCGTCGCCCCTGGCAGGCCACGCAGGCCTGCTCACGGTCACCGGGCTGAACACCCGCGTGGCCGCCTGGAGCGCCACCTGGAATCGCCATGCCCGCACGGCAGGAAGATCTTCCGCAGCCGGGCGGCGCCAATCCTCCATTTCCCAAGAGTCCTGAGTCCATCCATGGCCACCTACGTCAACGACCGCCGCGCGATCCACGAAGGCCGCAATCCGGCCATGATTCCTGGCCCGATCAACCCCGTCTTTCCCAAGCCTCAGGGACCACCGGTTCCCATCCTCAATATGGCCCATGGCCCAGGCCTGAAAAACGGCACGGCCACGCTCAAGATTGATGGGCACCCCGTGGCCGTGGCCGGCAGCCGCTTCGAGTCCATACCCGCCACGCCCGACAAGCTCGGTGGTATCGCGGGCGTGCGTTCCGGCGTTGTCGGCGGCGCGGCCGAGCCCACCAGCTACAGCAGCGATACCAAGTTCGAGAGCCGGGGCAGCGTGCGGTCCTTCGACACGACCAAAAGCAACGCCATGGTCATCAATCCTGGCTGGGCCATGCGCCTTGCCATGAAGGCGCTGCCCGGTCCCTATGACCAATTGGCGCAGAAGGTGATCGAAAAGCTGCCGGGCGCCTTCTCCAGCCAGCTGTCGGCCCTTGGAGAAAGCCTGACCGATCCCAGCGCGCTGATCGGACCCGCCCTCAAGCTCGTGGGCAAGCTCATTCCCGGCGTCAACCTCGTCGTCGGAGGGGCCGCCATGGCCCAGGCGGCCGAGCAAGTCGCCGAACTCGCCCAGGAAATCCAGGAGCTGCTGACACCGCCTCTGACCGACGAAAAAATCGACCAGGTCGCCGAAGTGATCGCCGATGGCGTGGCCGCCATCACCATTGGCTTTGTCCTGGGCAAGATCGCCCAGCGCGCCAAATCGCGCCGCAACCCCGTGGCACAGCGCACGGACAACAGCGTCAATCCCAACACGCAGGGCAACATCATCGATAACGCCTCCGAGGGAAGCATTGACACGCCACCGACCTGCGAGCTGGGCACATGCCATCCCGTGATCTTTGCAACAGGCACCAAGATCCTGCGCGACACGGATTTCGAATTGCCCGGCCCCATGGCCCTGACCTGGCAGCGGTACTACCGCTCCAGCGACCGCCGTCCTGGCTGGCTTGGATGGGGATGGAGCACGCCCCTGTCCACCGAACTGGTGCTGGTCCACGATGCGGTGCACTACTACGACGCCCGCGGGCGCCGCATACAGCTGCCCGTGATTGCCGCCGGTACCAGCCACTTCGACCCGCGCGAAAAAATCACCGTCACCCACCACCAGCAAGGCGGCTGGAGCGTTGAAAGCGCCGATGGCACCCGGCACCTGTTCGCCCCCCCGGCCACCGGCCAATGGCGTCTGCCACTGGTGCACCTGGTGGACCGCAATGGCAACACCATCAGCCTTCACTACCCGGCCTACACTGCCACAGGCATCGATGGCCGCGCGCCCCGCCCGCTGGGACTGACCGACAGCGCTGGCCGCAAGCTGCGCTTCACCTGGAGTGAAGACCTGAGCCCCTCCGGCCCGCTCCTGCAGGAGATCCACCTGGAATCCCGTGTGATCAACGGTGTGGAACAGGTCGGCGGCCTGCTGGCACGCTATGCCTATGGGACGGATGGCAACGTCCCGGATGACGCCCACGCCAACCTCCAGTCCGCCACGGATGCCATGGGCGGCGTGGCGCACTATCGCTATCGCCAGCACCTGATGGTGGCCTACAGCAGCCGCACCGGTTTCACCTACCACCAGGAATGGAGCCGGCTTGACGCGGGCGGCCGCGTCGTGCGGACCTGGACCGACGAGCCCGGCACGCTGGACACCCGCTTCGACTACGACCTGGGCCGCCGCACCACCCATGTCACCGACGCCCTGGGCAGGCGCAGCAGCTACGAATACAACGCCCGGCATGAGGTCATCGCCATCGTCGAACCCGGGCCGGATGGCCAGCCCGTCCGATCCGAGACGCGCATGGACGCCGCCGGCAACCCGCAACAGGCGCGGGACGCCATGGGCCGCACCACCCGCTGGCAATTCGACGCCCAGGGCAACCTGCTGGCCGTCACGGACGCATCAGGTGCCACCACCCGCCTCAAGTACAACCGGCTCAACCTGCCCGAAGAAGTCACCGACGCGCTGGGCCATGTCTGGCGGCAGGCCTACGACGCCCAGGGCAACCTGGTCGAGCGCCTGGACCCGCTCGGCCACGCCACGCGCTGGAAATACGACACGCGCGGCCTGCCCGTCGCCATAGAAGACGCGCTGGGCAAAACCCGCCATCTGCAGTGGGACGAAGCCGGACAGCTCGTGGCCTACACCGACTGCTCGGGCCGGGTCACGCGCTATGCGTGGGACATCCTGGGCAACCTAGTGGCCTCCACCGACGCCCTGGGCCAGACCACCCGCTACCTTCACGACGCGCTTGGACGCCTGCGCCGGATGTGGGGCGCTGATGGTTCCGAACATCACTATGCCTACGACCCCCAGAGCAACCTGCTTTCCTACACCGACCCGCAAGGCGCCATCACCCGCTACACCTACAACGGCCTGGACCAGCCCGTGGAGCGCCGCGATGCGCTGGGCGGCACGCTGCGCTACCGTTATGACGCCGTGGGCAGGCTCATCGCCCTGCAGAACGAAAACGGCGCCGTCACCAGCTTCACCTACGACGCCGCAGACAACCTGATCGAGGAAACCGGTTTTGACGGCCGCATACAGCGCTACCGCTACAACGCCGCCAGCGAACTGACCGAACTGCACGAGCGCGATGCCCACCTGCCCCCGGATACGCCCTACGATCCACGGCCCGACGCAGCCCTGCCCAAGCGCACGCTGTTTCGCAGGGATGTGCTGGGCCGCCTTGTCGCCAAGATCCACGTGGGCAGCGACGCGGCAGGTAATGGAGACGGAGGAACCACCACCTATGGCTACGACCTGCTGGGCCGCATGCTGCATGCCAGCAACCCCGATGCGCACGTGCGCTTCGCCTACGACGCTCTATCGCGGCTGGTGGAAGAGACCCAGGTGCACATGGCGCCCAGTGCAGACGAGCAAGCGCTGGCGACCTACAGCTATCGGCACGCCTACGACGCGCTGAGCAACCGCACGGACTGCTGGCTGCCCGGGGACCGCCACGTCCAATGGCTCTACTACGGCTCGGGCCACCTGCACCAGATCCTCGCCGACGGCCAGGTGGTCAGCGACATCGAACGCGACGCCCTGCACCAGGAAATCGAACGCACCCAAGGCACGCTGACCAGCCGCTATGGCTGGGACCCCATGGGCCGCCTCACCTCGCACAAGGTCAGCCAGCAAGGCGCACTCCAGGGTCAGCCCGGCAGGCCTTCACCCCAGGCCCTCTGGGACCGGGACACTCCCCTGCCCTCCGGCCAGCGCATCGCCCGCCTGTACCAGTACGACCCCACAGGCAACCTCGTCGCCACGCGCGACGGCCTGCGC
>Ga0209281_1000294_pt1 | contig 91244 bp, 56 predicted proteins | sample MedtruBG_FD_187514 | JGI IMG/M metagenome (GOLD analysis project Ga0209281, IMG submission 187514) | Root nodule microbial communities of legume samples collected from California, USA - Medicago truncatula BG (SPAdes) (version 2) | ecosystem: Host-associated > Plants > Roots > Nodule | place...
GGGAGTCGTGGAATTCGACGACGTCGATACTCAGGCGTTCGTCGCTGGTGAAGCGGTACCAGATGCCGACTTCGGCCAGCAACCGGGCGATGAAGGCCAGGTCGCTTTCGCCGTATTGCATCACCTGCTCGCGCCGGGGGTACTCGCGGTGCAGGTGGAAGAGGAAGTCCTGGCCCCTGAAATCGTGGCGGCCGCGCAGGATGTGCTCGACGATTTCCGGCACCGACCGGTGCTGGTAGATCCGGTATTGCCGGCCCCGCGCGAGCAGCGCCAGGCGCGGTTGCAGGGTGACTTCGTAGCGCGCCTCGTCGACGGAAGCGGACAGGCGTTTGAAGCTACTGATTACCCCGTGCAAGCTGCGCAGCGGCTTGACTTCGGACGGTTCGAAGATCAGCGACGAGACCTTTTCCGGCAGTGCGTGCAGGCTGAAGCTGGCGGGTTGGCCAAGCATGAGTTCGGCGTCGATGTCGAGCTGGCTGGAGGTGAACTCGATGTAGTAGCTGAAGGGTTGGCTGAGGTGTTCTTCGCCGTGGAAGGCCAGGACGTCGAGGGGGGCGTCCACCTCTCGGACCCAGAGTGTGTGGCGGCTGTGGTCGAAGAAAACGGGCAATACGGGGTGCATGTTGCAGACCTCCCTAGTCTATCGATGCAGGCGGGGAGGCTTCGTTGCCGCCCTCGCTCGAGCGCCGGGAAGCTTTCAAGAAGCTGACAATGGTTGATATAGGACGCTTCTAATGAGCGTGTAGGGTGTTTCCGAATTATGCGGCAGACCACAACGCCCTAAGACTCTGCCTACAACAGCAAAAAAATCCTCGGCATCTCGACAGTGGCCATGAATGAGTCTTCCTGATCAGAACTCCACCTGACGACCGGCAGCAAAAACCACTTGTCACGAAATATTACATACATCATATTACAGCCATCATAATTAAACGCCGCCCCGACAGGTACCCCTCCATGACCAGCATGTCCACCGTAGAACCCGATCTGGACGCCCCGGTGAAACCAGCAAAACCTTCCCTGCTCAAACGCCTGCTGTTGCCAACCGTTGGCATCGCGGCACTGATGCTGGCTGGTGTGTACGGTGCGCATTGGTGGAGCGTCGGGCGCTTCATCGAGGAAACCGACGACGCCTACATCGGCGGCGACGTTACGGTGATCGGGCCAAAGGTGGCGGGTTACATCGACGAAGTGCTGGTGACCGACAACCAGAAGGTCAAGGCCGGCGATGTGCTGATCCGTCTCGATTCGCGCGACTACCGCGCCAACCTGGCCAAGGCCGAAGGCGCAGTGGCCGCCCAGGAGGCCTTGCTGGCCAACCTCGACGCCACCGAGCAACTGCAACAGGCCGTCATCGGCCAGGCCCGTGCCGGCATCGACGCCGCCGGTGCCGAAACCGCCCGCTCCCGGGACGACGATAGCCGCTACAAAAAACTGGTGACCACCAACGCCGTCTCGGTGGAAAGCGCCCAGCGGGCCAACGCCACGTTCAAGACGGCCCAGGCCCAAAGCAACCGCGCCCAGGCTGAATTGCTGGCCGCGCAGCGCCAGTTGAATGTGATCGACACCCAGAAACAACAAGCCCGGGCCGCCCTGATCCAGGCCAAGGCCGAGCGCGACCTGGCGCAATTGAATGTCGGCTACACCGAACTGAAGGCACCAGTCGACGGTGTGATCGGCAATCGCCGGGCCCGGGTCGGCGCCTATGCCCAGGCCGGCTCGCAATTGCTCTCGGTGGTGCCGACCAGCGGCCTGTGGGTCGATGCCAACTTCAAGGAAGACCAACTGGCACACATGGTGCCGGGGCAACGGGTAGTGATCCGTGCCGACGTGCTCTCGGGGCAGGAATTCCACGGTCACCTGGACAGCCTGGCCCCCGCCAGCGGTTCGCAATTCAGTGTGTTGCCACCGGAAAACGCCACCGGCAACTTCACCAAGATCGTGCAGCGGGTGCCGGTGCGGATTCACCTCGACCCGGCCGACAGTGTGCTCGGCCACCTGCGTCCGGGGTTGTCGGTGACCGCTGAAGTGGACACGCGCAAGGAGCCTGAGGCGCCAGCCGTGGCCAGCGCGCCATGAGTCGCGCCCTTGCCGCCCCGGCGCAACCGTTCAATGCCGCGAGCATGGCGACGGCGACCAAGGTCTTCGCCTTTGCCAGCATGTGCATCGGCATGTTCATTGCGCTGCTGGATATTCAGATCGTCTCGGCTTCGTTGCGTGACATCGGCGGCGGGCTCTCCGCCGGCACCGACGAAACCGCGTGGGTGCAAACCAGTTACCTGATCGCCGAAATCATCGTGATCCCGCTGTCGGGCTGGCTGTCCCGGGTGTTCTCGACGCGCTGGCTGTTCTGCGCATCGGCGGTGGGCTTTACCCTGGCCAGCCTGTTGTGCGGCGTGGCCTGGAACATCCAGAGCATGATTGCCTTCCGTGCCCTGCAAGGGTTTCTGGGCGGTTCGATGATTCCACTGGTGTTCACCACGGCCTTCGTGTTCTTCACCGGCAAGCAACGGGTGATCGCCGCCGCGACCATCGGCGCTGTGGCGTCCCTGGCACCGACCCTGGGGCCGGTGATCGGTGGCTGGATCACCGACATATCCTCCTGGCACTGGCTGTTCTACATCAACCTGCTCCCCGGCATCTTTGTCGCCGTGGCCGTGCCGATGCTGGTGAAAATCGACCAGCCGGAACTGTCGCTGCTCAAAGGCGCGGATTACTTGAGCATGGTGTTTCTGGCGCTGTTCCTCGGCTGCCTGGAATACACCCTCGAAGAAGGCCCGCGCTGGAACTGGTTCAGCGACCGCACGATCCTGACCACCGCATGGATCAGCGGCCTGGCCGGACTGGCATTCATCGGCCGGACCTTGCACGTGGCCAATCCGATTGTCGATCTGCGCGCCTTGAAGGATCGCAACTTTGCCCTCGGCTGTTTCTTCTCGTTCGTCACCGGCATCGGCCTGTTCGCCACCATTTACCTGACGCCGCTGTTCCTCGGCCGGGTGCGTGGCTACGGAGCGCTGGACATTGGTCTGGCGGTTTTCTCCACCGGGGTGTTCCAGATCATGGCGATTCCGCTGTATGCCTTTCTGGCCAACCGCATCGACCTGCGCTGGATCATGATGACCGGCCTTGGGCTGTTCGCGTTATCGATGTGGGATTTCAGCCCGATCACCCATGACTGGGGGGCCAAGGAGTTGATGCTGCCGCAAGCCTTGCGCGGGATTGCCCAGCAATTGGCGGTACCACCGGCGGTGACTTTGACCCTTGGCGGCCTGGCACCGGCGCGGCTAAAGCATGCGTCGGGGTTGTTCAACCTGATGCGCAACCTGGGCGGGGCTATCGGCATCGCTGCGTGTGCGACCATTCTCAACGACCGCACCAATCTGCACTTCACCCGGTTGGCGGAGAACCTCAACAGCACCAACGAGGCACTCAACCAATGGCTGTCCCAGGTCGGCAACAACTTTGCCGCCTTTGGCCAGAGCGGTGACGCAGGGGTCACTGCCAGCCTGCATCAGCTATGGTTGCTGACATACCGCGAAGCCCAGACGCAAACCTATAGCGATGCGTTCCTGATGATCATGGTCTGCTTCATTATCGCCACGGCGATGGTGCCCCTGATGCGCAAGGTGCAACCACCGGCCGCGCCGAGTGCCGATGCTCATTGATGTTTTTGCGGGTCAGGCCTGGGGCATTTTGCGAAAGCCGATGGCCAGGCGGTTCCAGGCGTTGATGGTGGTGATGGCGACGGTCAGGTCGACCAATTCCTTGGCATCGAACTGAGAGGTGGCGAGTTCATAGTCTTCGTCCGGGGCATGGGTCTGGCTGATCAGGGTCAGGGATTCGGTCCAGGCCAGTGCGGCGCGTTCACGCTCGGTGAAGAACGGCGTTTCGCGCCAGGCCGACAGCGTCGCCAGGCGACGCTCGGACTCACCGCCCTTGCGCGCATCGGCGCTGTGCATGTCCAGGCAAAAGGCGCAGCCGTTGATTTGCGAGGTACGCAGCTTGACCAGTTCGATCAGGTTTTTTTCCAGTGGCAATTTCGACACTGCTGTTTCCAGGGCGATCATCGCTTTGAGGGCATCAGGGGAAGCGGTGTAGAAATCGATCCGGGTTTTCATGGTGTGTTCCAGGGCAAATGGGTGTGTCACTACGTTAGTGCCACGACCGGTCTGCACAAATAGCCAATCCTTCAGAAGTCGAGGAGGCCATTCAAACCCGATTGCGCAACCACTGCAAAAAGCCCTTCTTCACCTGCGCCACCGGCAGGTCCTGAGTCAGGGTTTTCGCCTTGTGCAGTCGGTAATCGAGCAAGGTTTTCATTGCATCGTTGATGTCTTGACGGGCATCCAGGCATGGCTTGAGGTAGGACTTTTCGATGCGGTACAGGCCACAGAAGGTCTTGGCGGTAAACCGTGCAGGCACCGAGCTGTCGTCCAGGATCCCGGCCTCGCCTATCACTTCCCCCGGCCCCATGCGCCCGGACTCGAAAGGTACGCCGTGCCGGGTCAGCGTCACCGTCACCACCCCGGATTCGATGATGAACAGGTGATCACTGACCTCCCCCGCCTCCAGGATCGTTTCCCCGGCGCGGAACGATTGCAAGGTCATGTTCTGGCTGAAGGTGTCTTTCTCTTCCTGGCGCAGGGTAGAGAAAATCGGCGAGCTGTCGAGCAATGCCCGGGGTCGCGACAGGTTGCCCGGCGGATTGGGTTCCACGCTCGACAGCAGGTTGACGCCGGACGCCTGCAAGTGCCGGTAGGCCAGGTCGAACAGTTGATTGCGCACCGAACGCTTCTGGTCCATCTGCGCGACAAACCCGCTGATTTCATAGACCACGCCGGTGTTACCGGCAGTTTTCATGCCGACACTCGGCGACGGTGTCTCCAACAGAAAGCGGCATCCCTGCATGGCCCGTTCCAGGGCTTCGATCACCGTGTTCGGCCGCGCGTGGGGGCTCACTTCCAGCGAAACAGAGATGCCGAACATATCGCTCGGCCGACTGAAATTGATGATCTTGGCCTTGGCGGCCAGGGAGTTGGGTATCACCGCCATGCAACCCTGGGCGGTCTGCAGACGCGTGGCACGCCAGTCGATGTCGGTGACCTTGCCCTCCATGCCGTCTATGGAGATGTAGTCATCCAGTTGATAAGGCTTGGTGGTGTTGAGGACGATCCCGGAAAACACATCGCTGAGGGTACTTTGCAAGGCCAGGCCGACGATGATCGCCAACGCACCGGACGTCGCCAGCACGCCCTTGACCGGCAGATCCAGCACATAGGCCAGGGCGGCAATCACCGCGATCAGAAAAATCACCGCGCCTAGCAAGTCCTGGAGCAAGCGCCCGGTATGCCCGACCCGTTGCATCATTACCGCGCCGATCAGCACGGTCAGGGTCCGCGCACCGAACAACCACCAGCCGATCTGCAAGCCGGTGGCCGCCAGATGCAAGGGTACGTTGTCAGGCCAGGGCGGCGGCTCCATCGGGTTCAGGCCTTCGTTGAACAGCAAGAGGCTGAACAAAGAGAAAATCACCACCCGCACCAACAGCCGCCAGGCGCTGCCAAAGGCACTGAGCAAGTACCACAACCCAAGATCGATCAGGATCAGCGCCATCGCGCAAATCAGCGGGTGTTCGGTGAGCAATGACAGCATCTAACAACTCCAGCCAGGGCCAATAACGCGAAGATCGCATGGATTGGCGTCAGTGTAGGTGGAATTGATTTGGCTGGTTGAACACGTCTGGCTGGACACCCAAAAAACCTGTGGGAGCGAGCTTGCTCGCGATGGCGGACTGACAGTCACTACATCAGTGCCTGTTCTACCGTCATCGCGAGCGGGCTCGCTCCCACAGGGGAAAGCGTGTTGGCTGGATTACTTGCTGTTTGCCAGCGTGCTGTAGCTGGTCATCAGGTTGCGGTAATCCGGAATATGGTTGGAGAACAATGTGCCCAACCCTTCGACATCGTTGCGCCAGTCGCGGTGCAGTTCACAGGCCAGGCCGAACCAGGTCATCAGTTGCGCGCCCTGAGCGGTCATACGGTTCCACGCCGATTCGCGGGTCAGTTCGTTGAAGGTGCCGGACGCGTCGGTGACCACGAACACCTCAAAACCTTCGGCCAGGGCCGAAAGCGCCGGGAAGGCCACGCACACTTCTGTCACCACACCGGCGATGATCAGTTGCTTCTTGCCGGTGGCCTTGATCGCCTTGACGAAATCTTCGTTGTCCCAGGCGTTGATCTGGCCCGGGCGAGCGATGTATGGCGCGTCCGGAAAAAGGGCCTTGAGTTCGGGCACCAGCGGTCCGTTAGGGCCCGTTTCGAAACTGGTGGTGAGGATGGTCGGCAGCTTGAAGTACTTGGCCAGGTCGGCCAGGGCCAGCACGTTGTTCTTGAATCGATCCGGGTCGATGTCGCGCACCAGTGACAGCAGGCCCGCCTGATGATCAACCATCAGAACCGCGGCGTTGTCCTTGTCCAGACGCTTGTAGGAAGTGGTCATTGCAGTAGTCCTCGCGTGTTATCGATGCCGAATGGAAATCGGCGTGGGGTCACCGGTCAGCGCTGGGAGTCCAGCGCCTCGTGTTCGTTCGCCACTTGCTGGGCCTTGAGGTAACTCTCGATCAGCAATTGATAATGCGGCATGGCCTGGGCGTAGACAGCGGCCCACTGCTCGGCATCCGGACGGTTCCACGAGCCTTGCAGCTCAGAGAGCGTCGCCATGATGTCGATCGGCACCACCCCGGCCTGGGCCAGGCGGGCAACGGTCAGATCAGTGGCCAGTTTCGAGTGGTTGCCGGAGGCGTCGACCACGGCAAACACCTTGTAGCCTTCATGCACGGCGGCGATGGACGGGAACGCCAGGCACACGCTGGTCAAGGTACCGGCGATCACCAGGGTTTTCCTGCCGGTGGCTTTGACCGCCGCGTGAAACTCCGGGTTGTCCCAGGCGTTGATTTCACCTTTGCGCGCCACGTATTGCGCATGGGGTGCGGCCTCGTGGATTTCCGGGATCAACGGCCCGTTCGGCCCCTGGGGAACGGAAGCAGTGGTGATCACGGGCATCTTCAGCAGGGTCGCGGCCTTGGCCAGGGCAATGGCATTGGCGCGTAGTTGGGGCACGTCCATGTCCTTGACGATCTGGAACAGTCCGCTCTGGTGATCGATCAACAGCATCGCGCTGTCGTTGGGGTCGATGGTCGGCTTCTGGCCGTTGAAGTTGGCCGCGTAGACAGTGTTCATGTGCGTTTCCTCTTTCTTTTGGGCAACAGCCATCCCTGGCCTGAAAACCGGCCTACTCATCCTGTGTAGAGTCGGGTGTAACAGCGCTGCGAATTAAGCGTGCATCCGGCCGAACTGGCCGGACTGGAAGTCGGCGAAGGCCTGGTGGATTTCCTGCTCGGTGTTCATCACGAACGGCCCATGACCGACGATCGGCTCGTCGATCGGCTCGCCGCTGAGCAACAGCACCACCGCGTCTTCGCTGGCTTCGAGGGTCACCTGATCGCCCTTGCGGTCGAACAGCGCCAGTTGCCCCTGGCGCACCGATTCCTGGCCGTTTACCTGAACCGTGCCGCGCAGCACCACCAGTGCGGTGTTGCGCCCTTCGTGCAGGTCAAGGGTGAGCAATTTGCCAGCATTCAAACGAATGTCCCACACGTCGACCGGGGTGAAGGTGCGCGCCGCGCCCTTGTGGCCGTCGAACGCACCGGCGATCAGGCGCAGGCTGCCGGCGTTGTCTTTCAAGGCGATGGCCGGGATGTCACGGTCGAGAATCGTCTGGTAGCCGGGGTCGGCCATTTTGTCCCTGGCCGGCAGGTTGACCCACAGTTGCACCATCTCCAGGGTGCCACCGCTTTTGGCGAAACCTTCGGAGTGAAACTCTTCATGCAGGATCCCCGAGGCCGCGGTCATCCATTGCACATCGCCGGGGCCGATCTTGCCGCCACTGCCGGTGGAGTCCCGGTGCTCCAGTTCGCCCTTGTAAACGATAGTCACGGTTTCGAAGCCACGGTGAGGATGCTGACCAACGCCACGTCGCTCGCTGGTCGGGGTGAATTCAGCGGGGCCGGCGTGATCCAGCAGCAGGAACGGGCTGATGTGTTTGCCCAGGTTGTCGTAGGAAAACAGCGTGCGAACCGGAAAACCGTCGCCCACCCAATGGGCCCGTGGACTGGTGTAGATACCGATGATGTTTTTCATGGTGTCTCCTGATGAGGTGAGTGAAGCCATGGACAAAGCTTAAAACCGTGACCTTTGCTGCGCTAGACTGCAAAAATCAGCTTTAGCGTTCTATTTGGAGAACGATGGTGGAAGACCTCAACACCCTCTACTACTTCACCCAGGTGGTGGAGCATCACGGTTTTGCCGCGGCCGGCCGGGCACTCGACATGCCCAAGTCCAAGCTCAGTCGACGTATCGCCGAGCTTGAAGAACGCCTCGGCGTGCGCCTGCTGCACCGCACCAGCCGGCATTGCTCGTTGACGGAAATCGGCCAGGCCTATTACCAGCGCTGCCTGGCCATGCGGGTGGAGGCGGAAAGCGCTGCCGAACTGATCGAGCGCAATCGCTCAGAGCCCCAGGGCCTGGTGCGTGTCAGTTGCCCGACGGCGCTGCTCAATTCCTGGGTCGGGCCGATGCTGACCCGCTATATGCTCAAGTACCCGCTGGTGGAATTGTTCATCGATAGCACCAATCGCCGCGTCGACCTGATTCACGAAGGCTTCGACATTGCCCTGCGGGTACGCTTTCCGCCGCTGGAAAACACCGACATGGTGATGAAAGTGCTGGGCAACAGCACCCAGAGCGTGGTCGGCAGCCCGGCCTTTTTATCGCGCCTGTCGACGCCGGCTTCCCCGGCCGACCTCAGCGGCTTGCCGAGCCTGCACTGGGGCGCGGCGCAGCGCGAATATCAGTGGGAACTGTTCGGGGCCGACGGCAGTACCGCGATGATCCGGCATGCCCCGCGCATGGTCACCGATGACCTGTTGGCCTTGCGCCACGCGGCACTCGCCGGGATCGGCATCGTGCACCTGCCCAGTGTGGTGGTGCGCGATGAAATCGCCGCCGGGCAACTGGTGGAACTGGTGCCCGGCTGGGCACCGAAGAGCGGTGTCATCCATGCGATCTTCCCCTCGCGCCGGGGCTTGCTGCCTTCGGTGCGCACCTTGATCGATTTTCTCGGGGAGGAATTCAGTCACAGTGATATTGCCTAGGGTCGGGGTAAGGCTTTAGACCGAGTCGCCGCCTTCGCGAGCGAGCACGCTCCCACATTTGGAATGCATTCCCCTGTGGGAGCGGGCTTGCTCCGGGCGGCGTTCCGACGAAGGCGTCAGACCAGACACCCTCACCAAACCGGACTGCCACCGATTCTTGATTTCCGGTAAACATTGCTTTGCCGCTCCAGCGGTTTTTCTCACGGATGCAGGCGCGGATACTGCCGCCCATTCCCACTGCAACCCCTGGAGTCATCAATGTCCATTCCCGCCTTCGGCCTGGGTACCTTTCGCTTGCAAGGCCAGGTGGTCATCGATTCGGTGAGCACCGCCCTGGCGCTCGGCTACCGGGTGATCGATACCGCACAAATCTACGAGAACGAAGCTGAAGTCGGCGAGGCTATCGCCGCCAGCGCTATCGCCCGGGAAGAGCTGTTCATCACCAGCAAGATCTGGGTCGCCAACCTGGCCGGTGATCGCCTGATCGACAGCCTGAAAGAAAGCCTGCGCAAACTGCAGACCGACTACCTGGACCTGACCCTGATCCACTGGCCGTCGCCGGACGATCAGGTGCCGGTCGCAGAATTCATGGGCGCCCTGCTCGAGGCCAAACGCCTGGGCCTGACCCGGCAGATCGGTGTGTCCAACTTCACCATCGACCTGATGAAACAGGCAGTCGCGGCCATCGGTGCCGAGCACATCGCCACCCACCAGATCGAACTGCACCCCTACCTGCAAAACCGCAAAATCGTCGAGTTCGCACGCAGCCAGGGCATCGGCATCACCTCATACATGACCCTGGCTTACGGTGAAGTCCTGAAGGATCCGCTCATCCAGCAGATTGCCGAACGCCTGCACGCGACTCCGGCGCAGGTCACCCTGGCCTGGGCCATGCAATCGGGTTACGCGGTAATCCCGTCGTCCACGCGCCGGGCCAACCTTGAAAGCAACTTGAAGGCTCGCGAACTGACCTTGAGCGAGGCCGACATGGCCCTGATCGCATCGCTGGATCGCGGCCACCGCTTGACCAGCCCGAAAGGCATCGCACCGAACTGGGATTGAGCCTCAATCCTGCTCCAGACGCCGGTCCAGGCGGGCCATGGCCTGCTGCAACCGCTCGACGGCGTCGTCGATCATTGCCGCGCGGCCGTCGTTGCACGCCTGCTCCAGTTGTTCGCAACACTCGACCAGGGCGTGGGCTCGCACCATCAGCGCTCCACCCTTGATCCGGTGTGCCAATTCCCGCAAGCCCGGGCGATTGCCGCCGGTGTGCAAGGCGAGCAAATGCATGCGGTCCTCGCGGTTGGACAGCGCCAGGTCGTGCAATAGTTGATCGATCAGCTCACGGTCCGCATCCGCGTAGCGTTCCAGCCCGCTCAAGTCAAACTCGCAGACGCCATGGTCGTCGGTAGCCGTTGAGGGTGCGCTGGAAAACCGCTGGGCCAGCCACGCCTGCAAATCCACCAGGCGAATGGGCTTGAACAGGCAATCGTCCATGCCTGCCGCCTGGCATCGGGCCTTCTCCTCGGCCTGTGCATTGGCGGTAAAGCCCAGAATCAACGTTGATGACAGCCCCTGCACCCGCTCTTGCTCACGTATCGCACCCGCCAATTCGTAACCACTGAGCCGCGGCATGTTGCAGTCGGTGATGACCAGATCGAACCCTTGCCCGCGCCACTGTTCAAGCCCCTGCGCCCCGTCTTCGGCCAGCACTACGCGATGACCGAGATAGCTCAGCTGCCGCGAGAGCAACAGGCGATTGGCCGGATAATCGTCGACCACCAGAATCGACAACGGCCGGGTCGTCAGCTGCGCCGAATCCAGGGGCTTGCCCCCCGCGGGTAACGCTTGCAGGACAGGCAGCACCAGGCTGATGTCCACCCGAGTCCCGCGCCCGAGCTCACTGTCGAGTTGCAACCGGCCGCCCATCATTTCGCACAGTGTACGACTGATCACCAGCCCCAGGCCGGAACCTTGCCGGGCGCTCTGCTGGTTGTTGTCTGCCTGCACAAACGGGCTGAACAGACGTTGCTGGTCGAAAGCGCTGATGCCGATGCCGCTGTCTTCGATGCGTACGCTGACGGCGAGGTGCGCCGGGGCTTGAGGTCGCACTCGCAGCGTCAGGCTTACCAGGCCTTCCCGGGTGAACTTGATCGCGTTGCTCAGCAGATTGGACAACACCTGTTTGAAGCGCGTGGGGTCGAGCATCACGTCACGGTCACTGTGTTCATCGAGCTCGACCCGCCACTGCAGATTCTTCTGCACCGCCAGCCCTTCAAAAACCCGGCAGACCGAAGTCACCAGCAACTGCAGATTGACCCGCTCCGGCGCCAGCGACAAATGCCCGGATTCGATCCTGGCAACGTCCAGAATGTCACCGATCAAATCCAGCAATTGTTGCCCGGCGTTGGACGCCACCTCAATGGCGGCGCGGTCGGTCTCCCCTTCATCGGCCCGCTTCAGCGCCAGTTCGAGCATGCCGATCAGCGCGTTCATCGGCGTGCGGATTTCATGGCTCATGGTGGCCAGGAACGTGGTCTTGGCCCGGTTGGCGTCGTCCGCCGCGTCCTTGGCTTCCTGCAATTGCCCGAGCAATTGCTGACGCTGGCGAATCTGCCGACGCTGCCAGACGATCCCCGCCAACGCGAGCAACAGCAAGACACCCGCCACCGCAAATGCCTGCACGATCGCCTGCCGGTGTCGCAGCCAGTAACTCTGCTCGACCATCGCGTCATAGCGCCAGGGCTGGGTCAACTCGTCAATTTCTTCGGGAGGGATGCTCAACAGCGCCTTGTCCAGGATCGAATGCAGCTCGGTGGCCCCGCGACTGGTCGCCAGGGTGCTTCGTGCAGGGTCGGTGCCCACGGTGCTGGTCACTTGCAGGCGATCGCGATACTGCCGGGAAATCAGGTAACGGGCGCTGATCAAGGAGTTGATGCCGCCCTGGGCCTTGCCTTGGTCGACCATTTCCATGGCGTCCGTCGACAGGGGCGCATCCACCAGCTGGATCAACGGGTAATGCTGGCGAAGGTACTCGCCAACAATGTTGCCCTGGGTCAGTGCCAGGGGTCGCCCTGCCATATCATCCAGCGTCCTGGGGCTTTCCGTGTCAACGCGGGTCACCAGCACCGAAGGGCTGCTCAGGAACGCGCGGGTGAACAGCAACTCATCTTCACGCTGGGAACTGAGGCCGATACCGGCCAGCACATCGATTTGCCCGCTCTTGATGGCGGTCATCATCTGGGCCACCGACTTCATGCCCTGGATGTCAAATTGCAAGCCGGTGCGCAAACTGATTTTCGCCAGCACATCGATGCCAATCCCGCGAAACCTGCCTTCGCTGTCGATAAATGAAATGGGCGGGATATTTTCGTTGATCGCGACCTTCACCCGCGGGTGGCGCTCAAGCCAGCGCTGTTCGGCCACGCTCAATTGCAAGGACTGGGTACCGGGGATAGACACCTCGTTTGCCCCCCAACGGCGCAGGATGTTCATTTGCTCATTGGTGCTGATGGCCGCAAGCGCCTTGTTGACGATGCGCAACAGCGAATCGTTGTCGCGGTCCATCGCAAAGGCAAAACGCCCGGACTCCATGGGCGAGAAGTCCGTCAGTCGCACATTATCCAGATAATTCTTGCTGATCAGGTAATGGGCATTGATCGCATCCCCCAGGTAGACATCGGCCTGACCGTACGCCACGGCGCCCATTGCCGCCAGTGTCGAGGGAAACAACTGGACCTGCGCCCTGGAATAGAACTGTTGCACGCTGTATTCGGGCAGGTAGTGATACAGCATCACCAGCCGCTTGCCGGCCAGTGTCGGGTCGAGCACCGGAGGGAAATCGGTGCGGGTGACCAGCACCGGTTGATCGACCGCATAGGCACTGGACATCTGCAGCTGTGGATCTTCGGCTTCAAACCGATTGGCCGTTCCCAACAGGTCTGCCCGCCCCTCCTTGATCGCCTGCACCGCGTCGGCGCGCGACGGATAACGCCGGACCTCGATGACAACGTTCAACAATTGTTCGAGCAACCCGGCGTAATCGGCGGTCACGCCTTCGAACACCTTGCCCGCCGTGTTGAACTCGAAGGGGGGATAGTCCGGCGCCGAGACGGCCAGCACCAATCGGCCCTTTTGCTGCAGCCAGCGCAACTCGGTTTGCGACAATCTGACGCTCAGGCCTTCGACACTCGAGCGCCCCAACAGGGTCAACGACTGTTGCGCACAGGCCGTCGATGCCCAAAGAAGAAGGCCAATCAACACCCCACCTGCCAGTCGTCGGAGTGCGTTCATTCAGATCAGATGATTGCGCAGGGCGAAATCCCTCAAGTGCACCGACGAGTTCATATTGAGCTTGAGGGTGAGTCGGGTCTTGTAGGTACTGACGGTCTTGTAGCTCAGGTGCATGATCTCGGCGATTTCCAGGTTTTTCGAACCCCGGGCCAGGTACTGCAAAATGGTCAACTCACGATTGGAGAGCTTTTCGATCAACTGCTTTTCGCTGCGTTGCAACTCCCCCATCGACACGGAGCTCGAGGGGATCTGGGCGAAATAGGTGTAGCCGGCCATCACGGAATTCACCGCTGCCTTCAAGTCATCCAGGTCCTTGCTCTTGGAAACATAGGCAACAGCCCCGGCACGCATGCAGCGGTCCTGATAGAACTGGGCCTCCAGTGAAGTGAACACCACCACGCGACATCGCGTGTTTTCGGCCTTGATTCGGTCCATCACCTCAAGCCCCGCCACACCAGGAAGGCCCAGATCAAGCAGCACGACATCCGGCTGATGCTCCCGGACCAACGCCAGGACCTCATCGCCACGGGAGGCTTCATATACTTGCTTGAACCCTTCCCCCTTGAGTACGAGTTTGATCATGGAGCGAACCACCGGATGATCTTCCACAATCAGTGCTGACTTCATGACAACTCCCGTGCAAAACAACACGATCGGGCAAAAAATGCCCTCCAGGCGCCGCAGCGGTTGGGCACAACGCTGCGCATAGACTTTTGCATGGAAGGCTGGAAAGAACTACCTGACAGAAATGACAGTTCCGACGAACGGTAGCCGACGATTGACGACGCTCATCAACTGCGTAATGCACGCCAGGTCAGGCAGGGCGGCCTGGCTGACCTGGACGTTGCCCACGCCTGACGGCAACGACGCCTGCCGTTCATTGAAGATAAACGCGTGATTTACCTGCGGGTTGTCGAGAAAGAAATTCAACAAGTCCAGCCCTTCACTGGCCATCGCTCCATTGATGAGCACCAGGTCCAGAGGTTCGCAACCGTACTCCACCAGAGGAAGGAGCTCTTCGAGACTCTGCACCGGTGCCACGCGAAAGTAGCCGAGCTGATTGAGCAGCCGCTCGATCCGCAGACGGTTGAAGTGCTGCGCATCGGCGATCAGGATGCGCAAGGATTTGTTCGGCATGGTGACCTCCAAAAGGATGTCGGTTTCAAGAGGTCGCAAAGCCTACGGAAGACCTTCCTAGGTTTATGTAGGAATTTTCCTAAATAAGTTCCGGTTAATCTGACTCTGCCAGAGAAACGCAATCGCACCTCCTGACCTTTACTCCGTGGTACTCGGACTCCAGAACGCCTGCACCACCAGGGACGAGGCCGAAATCCGTGCCACCAGCTCATCCAGTTCATCACCATCGACCGAGGTGGTCGCCAGGGTGGCTTCGATTTCAATTTCATCCGTACCGAAGGCATGCACGTCGACATCGCTGGCCGGATAGTTGCAGCGCGCAAGCTCGGCTTCGAGCAAGGCCAGCACGGTTTTCTGCTGCGTACGCCGGGCAATGACATAGACGATGTTGGTGACTTCCGCCGAAATCACATCCAGCGGCTGACGGTTGATGTTGTTGACGATCGGCCGCAGCAGCGTGTTTGCCGCCAGCACGAATAAGGTGCCAAGCAGCGCCTCGGCCAGCAGGTCGGCGCCGGCGCAGGCACCGACCGCCGCCGAGGTCCAGAGCGTGGCGGCGGTATTGAGGCCGCGCACATTGCCCTCTTCGCGCATGATCACCCCGGCACCGAGAAAGCCGATGCCGGAAACCACGTAGGCTACGACCCGCACGGCGCCTTCGGCACCGCCTAGCCGGGTGGCCATGTCGACGAAAATTGCCGCGCCCACCGCCACCAGCACATTGGTGCGCAGGCCGGCGGTGCGCTGCCGGTACTGGCGTTCGAAACCGATCAGGCCGCCGAGGATGAAGGCAGCGCCGAGGCTGACCAGGGTGTCGAGCAGGGAGGCCAGGTTGAGGTTGTTGATGGCTTGCATATGAAACTCCTTGAAAAACACACACCCCTTGTGGCGAGGGAGCTTGCTCCCGCTGGGCAGCGAAGCGGCCCCAAAACCTGACAATGCGGTCCCTCCAGCAAACCTCGCTCGCCGGTTTTGCGACTGCTACGCAGTCGAGCGGGAGCAAGCTCCCTCGCCACAAAGGTCATGCTGGCGGCTTTATTGCCAGCCAAACCGGCGGATGTAGAACCCCTTCACCGCCTGGGTCAGCGCCATGTACGCCAGCAGGATCACCGGCAGGAACACGAAGTACAGCGACGGCAACGCCTGCAATTTGAAGTAATGGGCCAGCGGTCCCATCGGCAGGAAAATCCCCACGGCCATGATCAATCCGGTCATCACCAGCAATGGCATGGCCGCGCGGCTTTGCAGGAACGGGATCTTCGGCGTGCGGATCATGTGCACGATCAGGGTCTGGGTCAGCAGCCCGACCACGAACCAGCCGGACTGGAACAGGGTCTGGTGATCCGGGGTGCTGGCATCGAACACGTACCACATCAAGGCGAAGGTGGAGATGTCGAAGATCGAACTGATCGGCCCGAAAAACAGCATGAAGCGCCCGACATCCGCCGGTTGCCAGCGCTGCGGCTGCTTGAGCATTTCGTCATCGACGTTATCGAACGGGATGGCGATCTGCGAAATGTCATAGAGCAGGTTCTGCACCAGCAGGTGCATCGGCAGCATCGGCAGGAACGGGATGAACGCACTGGCCACCAGCACCGAGAACACGTTGCCGAAGTTCGAACTGGCGGTCATCTTGATGTACTTGAGCATGTTGGCGAAGGTCCGGCGCCCTTCCAGCACGCCCTCCTCCAGCACCATCAGGCTTTTTTCCAGCAGGATGATGTCGGCCGCTTCCTTGGCGATGTCCACCGCGCTGTCCACGGAAATACCGATGTCGGCGGTGCGCAGGGCCGGGGCGTCATTGATGCCGTCGCCCATGAAACCGACCACATGGCCGTTGCCCTTGAGTAGCCGGACGATGCGCTCCTTGTGGGACGGCGTCAGCCTGGCGAAGACGTTGGTGGTCTCCACCGCCTTCGCCAGCTCGGCATCGCTCATGCGTTCGATGTCGTTGCCCATCAGCAGGCCTTGCTGTTCCAGGCCGACTTCGCGGCAGATCTTCGCCGTCACCAGTTCGTTGTCGCCGGTCAGCACTTTCACCGCCACGCCATGGGCGGCCAGGGCCTTGAGGGCGGGCGCGGTGCTTTCTTTCGGCGGATCGAGAAACGCCACGTAACCGATCAGCGTCAGTGCCTGTTCATCGGCCAGGCTGTAGGTGTCGCGCCCTTCGACCATTGGCCGTGCCGCCACCGCCACCACTCGCAAGCCTTCGGCGTTGAAGGTGGCCGTGACCTGACGGATTCGCGCCAGCAGTTCTTCGGTCAAGGCTTCATCGACTTCGCCATGGCGCACACGCGAGCACACCGCCAGCACCTCTTCCACAGCCCCCTTGCAGATCAGCAGGTGCGGCTGATCGCGCTCGGCGACCACCACCGACATGCGCCGGCGGGTGAAGTCGAACGGGATCTCGTCGACCTTGCGAAACGCCGTGCCGACTTTCAGCTCACGGTGGATCTCGACGTGTTCGAGCACCGCCACATCCAGCAGGTTTTTCAGGCCGGTCTGGTAGTAGCTGTTGAGGTAGGCCATTTCCAGCACGTCATCGCAGGCGTTGCCCCAGACGTCGACGTTGTGCGCCAGGAAGATCTTGTCCTGGGTCAGGGTGCCGGTCTTGTCGGTACACAGCACGTCCATGGCGCCAAAGTTCTGGATGGCGTCGAGGCGTTTGACGATGACTTTCTTGCGCGACAGGAACACCGCGCCCTTGGCCAGGGTCGAGGTGACGATCATCGGCAGCATTTCCGGAGTCAGGCCCACGGCAATCGACAACGCGAACAGCAGCGCTTCGGTCCAGTCGCCCTTGGTGAAACCGTTGATGAACAACACCAGCGGCGCCATCACGAACATGAAGCGGATCAGCAGCCAGCTGACTTTGTTGACCCCGGTCTGGAACGAAGTCGGCGCCCTGTCAGTGGCGCCGACGCGCTGGGCCAAGGCACCGAAATAGGTGCTGTTGCCGGTGGTGAGTATCACCGCCATGGCCGTGCCGGACACCACGTTGGTGCCCATGAACAGGATGTTGTCCAGGTCCAGCGGATTGCGCGTGTCGCGATCCTGCTGGCGGGAAAATTTTTCCACCGGCATCGATTCACCGGTCATGGCTGCCTGGCTGACGAACAGGTCCTTGGCGCTGAGCACCCGGCAATCGGCGGGAATCATGTCACCGGCCGACAGCACGATCAGGTCGCCCGGCACCAGTTGCCTGATCGGCAATTCGATGCGCTGCGCGCCACGGTCCTCAAGGTCCCGGCGCATCACCGTAGCGGTGTTGCTGACCATGGCCTTGAGGGCATCGGCAGCCTGGTTGGATTTGGTTTCCTGCCAGAAACGCAGCAAGGTCGAGAGCACCACCATGGAGAAAATCACGACGGCGGCTTTCAGGTCTTCGGTCAGCCAGGAGATGAGCGCCAGCAGCGTCAGCAGCAGGTTGAACGGATTCTTGTAGCAATGCCACAGGTGCGTCCACCACGGCAGCGGCTGTTCGTGCTCGACTTCATTGAGGCCGAATTGCTCGCGCAGGACATCGGCTTCGAGTTCACTCAAGCCGTCGGTGTGACTGCCCAGGGTGTTGAGCAATTGACCGGTGTCGCTGCCGGCAGCGGCCACCAGGGTTTGCGCCAGGGTGGGCGGGACTTCACGGCTGACCGTGGTGTCGGTGAAGGTTTCCAGCAACGCCAGGCGACGGAAGTGCCGGGCGATGTGGCGGGTACGCAGGAAACCTGCGAAGAATTCCTTGAGGGTAAGTTTCATGGCTGGAGCCCCTTTGGTCAGCCGGGAAACCGTCGAGCAGGCAAGTCCACGCCGCTGCCGCCGGAACAACCGGCAAAGCAAGGCCTGGCACGCCGGTCACGAATGACAGGCGTGTCGATAGAGCGGCGGCCACGACAAAAAAGTCGAAACCACGCACTGTTCAGCGTCGATGAGAGGGACGTCGGGACACGGCCGGGACTGGCCATGATCGGGATGCCGCTGCTCGCTTGTCGGCGAGACAACGGCACAGGAGACTGCGCGTTATCTTGCCGAGAAAGTGCCGGTTACCGAGACCGGCCGACAACTGTCACTCGAACAAGTACCCACTGTGGGTCTCCGTAATGGATGAAAACGCGCGAAGCTTACGCCCCGATGTTTGGCGAGTAAACCCGTTACAAAACCTTGCCGGGGCAATCGCGGGGTTCTTCAGGTAGGGTTCAGGATTGGAGTCCTCATCAAAAGATCGCAGCCTTCGGCAGCTCCTACGGGTGTACGCCATCCCAATGTAGGAGCTGCCGGAGGCTGCGATCTTTTGACGGTCAACTCGATATCAGCTCGCCGTCGCCAACAACAAATCCACCACCGACCGCCCATGCCCGCGATGCTTGCCGTGCTCATACAGCGAGCCGGCAATTTCATCGGCACGAATCGGCAGGATCGACAGCAAGGTGTCGCTCAGCCCATGGCTGGCCTGGCAGAAGCCCTGCATGTAGAGGCCGGCCTTGCAGCGCTCATCGGTGATCAGTTTGTAGTTGCGATCGACCTCGAAATCACCCAGGTACTCTTGCAGCGGTGCCAGCAGCTTGCGGTGCATCTGCCGCTCGTAACCGGTGGCCAGCACCACGGCGTCGTAGTGACGCACCGAGACTTCGCCGGTGGCGTTGTTGCGCAACACCAGTTCAATGCCCCGCTCGTTGGCGGTGGCCTTTTCGATAGTGGTCAGGGTGTGGAACGCATGACGGGCGATACCCGAGACTTTCTGCCGGTAGAAAATACCGTAGATGCGCTCGATCAGATCGATGTCCACCACCGAGTAATTGGTGTTGTGGTACTCGTTGACCAGTCGCTCGCGCTCGCTGTCGGGCTGCTGGAACACCAGGTCGGTGAACTCCGGTGAGAACACTTCGTTGACGAAGGGGCTGTCGTCGGCCGGCTTGAGTGCCGAGCCGCGCAGGATCATGTCCACTTGCACCGACGGGAAGCTGTCGTTCAAATCGATGAAGGCCTCTGCCGCGCTTTGCCCGCCACCGATGATCGCGATGCTCATCGGCCGGTTGTCCACGCACGGCTGCCTGGCCATCTGTGCCAGATACTGGGAGTGATGGAACACCCGGCCGTCATCCTTGAGTGCCTTGAACACCTCGGGAATGCGTGGCGTGCCACCGGTGCTGACCACCACCGAACGGGTGGTGCGCACCTGTTGATGCCCGCTCGCATCGCGGGAAATCACCCGCAACGCCTCGACCTGATGGTTGTGCAGCACCGGCTCGATGGTCAGCACTTCTTCGCCGTAGCGGCTTTGCGCGGTGAACTGCCCGGCAACCCAGCGCAGGTAGTCGTTGTACTCCATGCGGCACGGATAGAAGGTGCCCAGGTTGATGAAGTCCACCAGGCGCCCGTGGGCCTTGAGGTAATTGACGAACGAGTAAGGGCTGGTCGGATTGCGCAGGGTGACCAGGTCCTTGAGGAAGGAAATCTGCAACTCGCTCTGGGTCACCAGGGTGTTGCCGTGCCAGCGGTAGTCGGCCTGCTTGTCGAGAAACAGCACATCCAGGTTGCCCTGGCTCGCCCCGCGCTCTTGCAGCGCAATGGCCAGTGCCAGGTTCGACGGGCCGAAACCGACGCCGATCAGGTCGTGAACGAGGGGCGAAGCAATTGCCTGTGTCATGTCCAGTGTCCTCTGGATGTTCCCCTCAAAGACGGGGCATTGAACCTAAGTGACCTGACCCGCCAAGGGCCGCACAACAGGTCGTCTGTTGAGTAGGAACGAGGACCGTGAAAAAAAATTTAACCGCGCGGGATCACTGGGCGTCCCACTGTCGCATCCGTATACGGCAATGCTTCATGGCGTTGACGATGTGCTTCTCGACCATTGCCCGGGAAATGCCCAGTTGCTCGGCAATCTGCGGATGGGACAGGCCTTCGATCTTGCGCAGCAGGAAACTCTCGCGGCACAACCTCGGCAACTCCGCCAGGGCACTCTGGAGCATTTCCAGGCGCTGGCCATGATCGAGCACGTTTAGCGGCGAAGGGGTGAAATAGCGCTCTTCGTTGTCGAGTACGTCCAGGGATTCGGCCTGACGCAGGGTGTTGCGTCGATGGTCGTCGATGACCAGGTTCAGGGCGGTGCGATAAAGGAATGCCCGGGGCTGCTCGATCGGCGTATCACTGGAACGCTCCAGGACCCGCAGATAAGCGTCATGCACCACATCTTCGGCCACCTGACGGTTGCCCAGCCTGGCGTTCAGGAAACACACCAGTTCGCGATAGTAGTTTTCCAACATGACTCCCGTCCGCACGGGGGTGCGGTTTCTGTCCTTGAGCCCTTTGCGTGACCGTTGAAATAGACAGTGGCACGATAGTGGCAGTTCGAGTCGCGTAATTTATAGTAATTCTCATATAGATTTAAAGTACTGCGTCGCCTTGCCCGATAAATAGTCATGGTCTAGCGGCTGTGCACCGCTCTGAGGGTAGGAGCTGCCGCAGGCTGCGATCTTTAGCGTTTTCAGCTACGTCGAAAATCAAAAGATCGCAGCCTTCGGCAGCTCCTACAGGTGTTACACCTTGTGTCGCCGGTTAAATTTCCCGTCGGGTTCATCGTTTACAGGACAGCTCCCCGTCCCTGTTCGGCCCTGCCGACAGCGTTCAGCCATCGACCCGCCGCTGAACGACGGACCTATTTCCCAAGGCCGGAACCCCGCATGAAACGTCCCCGACAGACCCGACGCGCCCTGCTTGCAGCACTTTGTCTGATCCCCGTGGCTGCCGTCGCCGCCTGGCAGTTCATCCCCCCGGGCCGCGACGGGCTGGTCACCGTCCAGGTCAGCCGCGCCGACATTGAAAGCAGCGTAACGGCACTGGGCACCCTGCAACCGCGGCGCTATGTCGACGTCGGCGCCCAGGCGTCCGGGCAGATCCACAAGATCCACGTAGAGGTCGGCGACCAGGTCAAGGAAGGCCAATTGCTGGTGGAAATCGACCCCTCCACGCAACAGGCCAAACTCGATGCCGGGCGCTTCTCCGTCGAAAATCTCAAGGCGCAGCTGCAGGAACAGCGCGCGCAACACGACCTGGCCCGGCAGAAATACCAGCGTCAACAGAACCTCGCCGCCGGCGGCGCCACCCGTGAAGAAGACGTGCAGACCGCCCAGGCCGAACTGCGCGCCACCCAGGCACGGGTCGACATGTTCCAGGCGCAGATCCGCCAGGCCGAAGCCAGCCTGCGCAGCGACCAGGCGGAGCTCGGCTACACGCGGATTTATGCGCCAATGGCCGGTACCGTAGTGGCGCTGGATGCCCGGGAAGGCCAGACCCTCAACGCCCAGCAACAAACACCGCTGATCCTGCGCATCGCCAAGCTGTCGCCGATGACCGTGTGGGCCGAGGTCTCGGAGGCCGACATCGGCCACGTCAAACCCGGCATGCACGCCTGGTTCACCACCCTGAGCGGCGGCGCCCGGCGCTGGACCAGCACCGTGCGGCAAATCCTGCCCGTCCCGCCCAAGCCCCTGGACCAGACCAGCCAGGGCGGCGGCAGCCCCGCCAGCACCAGCAAAAGCGGGAGTGCCCGCGTGGTGCTGTACACCGTGTTGCTGGACGTCGACAACGCCGACAACGCCTTGATGGCGGAAATGACCACCCAGGTATTTTTCGTCGCCAATCAGGCGCAGAACGTACTCACCGCGCCCATCGCAGCCCTGCAGGCCGGCACGCAATCAGACCGGCAGACCGCGCAAGTAGTCGCCAGCAATGGCAGCATCGAACAGCGCAACGTGCGCACCGGCATCAGCGACCGCCTGCGGGTACAGATCCTCGACGGCCTGCAGGAGGGCGATCACCTGTTGATCGGTCCCGTCGACGGGAGTGGCGGCTGAATGCACACGCCCCTGATCGACCTTTCGGACATCCGCAAAGCCTACGGCGGCGGCGACGCGCCTGAAGTCCACGTGCTGCGCGGCATCGACCTGTCGATCCATGCCGGGGAGTTTGTGGCGATTGTCGGCGCTTCCGGTTCCGGCAAGTCGACGCTGATGAACATCCTCGGCTGCCTCGACCGCCCGACCTCGGGCGAATACCGCTTCGCCGGGGAAAACGTCGCCGCCCTGGACAGCGACGAACTGGCCTGGCTGCGGCGTGAAGCCTTCGGGTTTGTGTTCCAGGGCTACCATCTGATTCCCTCCGGTTCGGCCCAGGAAAACGTCGAGATGCCGGCGATCTACGCAGGCTTGCCCGCCGCCGAACGCCACGCCCGCGCCGCCGCCCTGCTCGACCGTCTCGGCCTGGCGTCGCGCACCGGCAACCGCCCGCACCAGCTCTCCGGCGGGCAGCAGCAACGGGTGTCGATTGCCCGCGCGCTGATGAATGGCGGCCACATCATCCTGGCCGACGAACCCACCGGCGCCCTCGACAGCCACAGCGGCGCCGAAGTCATGGCCCTGCTCGACGAACTGGCGAGCCAGGGCCATGTGGTGATCCTCATCACCCACGACCGGGAAGTGGCGGCCCGGGCTAAACGCATCATCGAAATTCGCGACGGCGAGATCATCAGCGACAGCGCCCGGGACAATCCCGCCGCGCAAAACCCGGCCAACCCCGGCGCCCTGCAAGCCGTCGATTTGCGCAGACGCCTGAGCGAAGGCGCCGAAGCCACCGGCGCCTGGAAAGGCGAATTGGTCGATGCCGTGCACGCGGCGTGGCGAGTGATGTGGATCAACAAGTTCCGCACCGCCCTGACCCTGCTCGGCATCATCATCGGTGTGGCCTCGGTGGTGGTGATGCTGGCCGTGGGCGAAGGCAGCAAGCGCCAGGTGATGGCGCAGATGGGCGCGTTCGGTTCCAACATCATCTACCTCAGCGGTTCGGCGCCCAACCCGCGCACGCCCATGGGCATCGTCACCCTCGATGAGGTCGCCGCGATTGCCAGCCTGCCCCAGGTGATGCGGATCATGCCGGTCAACGGCCAGGAGGCCGGGGTGCGTTTTGGTAACCTCGACCACTTGAGCTACGTCGGCGGCAACGACACCAACTTCCCGGCGATTTTCAACTGGCCGGTGGTCGAAGGCAGCTACTTCACCCACGCAGATGAACAGAACGCCGCGGCGGTCGCGGTGATCGGGCACAAGGTGCGGAGCAAATTGCTCAAGGACGTGACCAACCCGATCGGCCAGTACATCCTCATCGAAAACGTCCCCTTCCAGGTGGTCGGCGTGCTCGCGGAAAAAGGTGCCAGCTCCGGTGACACCGACAGCGACGACCGCATCGCCATCCCCTACTCCGCCGCCAGCGTGCGCCTGTTCGGCACCCACAATCCCGAGTACATCGCCATCGCCGCCGCCGATGCGCGCAAGGTCAAGGAGACCGAAAAAGCCATCGAGCAACTGATGCTGCGCCTGCACGACGGCAAGCACGATTTCGAACTGACCAACAACGCGGCGATGATCCAGGCCGAGGCGCGCACGCAAAACACCCTGTCGCTGATGCTCGGTTCGATTGCGGCGATCTCGCTGCTGGTGGGCGGGATCGGCGTGATGAACATCATGCTCATGACCGTGCGCGAGCGGACTCGCGAGATCGGTATCCGCATGGCCACTGGTGCCCGCCAGCGCGACATCCTGCGCCAGTTCCTCACCGAAGCGGTGATGCTCTCGGTGGTGGGCGGCCTCACCGGGATTGCCCTGGCGCTGATCGTCGGTGGCGTGCTGATTTTCAGCGAAGTCGCTGTCGCGTTCTCCCTGATAGCGGTGCTGGGCGCCTTCGGCTGCGCCCTGGTTACCGGTGTCGTTTTCGGCTATATGCCGGCCCGCAAGGCTGCCCGACTCGACCCGGTCACGGCCCTTACCAGTGAATGATCGATTGATGAAGCCGCCACTCAGTGTGATAACCCTGTGCCTGTTGCTCAGTGCCTGCGGCACCCCGCCCCAGCGCCCTGACAGCGGTATCCAGCCGCCGGCCGCCTGGCAATCGCCACACACCGCAGGCGCTGTCCATGACAACCAGCAATGGTGGAACCGCTTCGGCAGCCCGCAACTGGGACGCCTGATCGAACAGGCGCGGCTCGGCAGCTACGACCTGGCCGCGGCCGTCGCCAGAGTGCGCCAGGCCCAGGCCGACACGGTGATTGCCGGCGGCTCGCAACTGCCCGAGGTCAAGGCCGGGATCAACGCCAATCGCCAGAAGCTGCTGCGGGGCAACGGCTACAGTCAGCTTGATGCCGACAGCGATAACGACGCCGTCGACTATTTCACGGCGAACCTGACTGCCAGCTACGAAATCGATTTCTGGGGGGGCCAGCGTGCCACTCGCGACAGTGCGCAATTCAGTCTGCAAGCCAGCGAGTTCGATCAGGCCACGGTGGAACTGACGCTGCTCAGCGGTGTGGCCAACGGCTACGCGCAAGCCTTGTCGCTGCAGGAGCAGCGCCGCATCGCCGAATTGAACCTGGCCAATGCCCAAAGCGTGTTGAAACTGGTGCAGACTCGTTTCGATTCGGGTTCGGCCACGGCCCTGGAACTGGCGCAGCAAAAAAGCCTGGTGGCGGCGCAACAACGCCAGCTGCCGCTGGTGCGGCAACAGGCCGAAGAGGCGCGGATCAGCCTCGCCGCCCTGCTCGGCCGCCCGGTTCAGGCGCTGTCGCTGGGTCAGGAACGCTTCGATCAACTGACCTGGCCGGCGATTGACGCCGGGGTACCCAGCCAGTTGCTCAGTCGCCGCCCGGACATTGCCCGGGCCGAGGCGCAACTGGCCGCCGCCCAGGCCGACGTCACCGTCGCCCGGGCCGCGATGCTGCCGACCGTGACCCTCACCGCCGAAATCGGCTCCGGCGCCGACCGGGTCGACGACATCCTGCGCAGCCCCTTCTACAACCTCACCGCCGGGCTGCTCGCGCCGGTGTTCAACAACGGCCGCCTCGGCGCCCAGCGCGACAAGGCCACGGCACGCCAGGAAGAACTGCTGGAGACCTATCGCGGGGCGATCATCAACGGCTTCGCCGACGTCGAAAAAGCCCTCAACAGCATCCGCGGGCTGGATCAACAGCGCGGGTGGCAGAGTGAAGAACTGAGCCAGGCGCAAACCGCCTTCAACATCGCGCAAAGCCGTTATCAGGCCGGGGCCGAGGACTTGCTGACAGTGCTGGAGACCCAGCGCACGCTGTATGCGGCGCAGGATTTGAATGTGCAACTGCGGTTGTCGCGGATGCAGGCGAGTATTGCGCTATACAAGGCGTTGGGTGGGGGGTGGACAATATGAGAATCAAAAGATCGCAGCCTGCGGCAGCTCCTACAGGTACGCCGCATAAGCTGTAGGAGCTGCCGCAGGCTGCGATCTTTGGCTTTATGCCTTGGCCTTCAAATTGCGCGCATACCACGGTCGCTGCGGCACTTTGCGGAACAGACCCTTCAGTTTCTTCTCGTCCTCGCCAAAGGTGATGCGCAGCGCCAGCTTCATGGTTTCCGGGTCCATTTCCACTGACTTGCCCGCCTGCAACCCCGGCGTGGTGCTGCAGCCATGGGTGGTTGGCCCGAGCCAGGGGTCATCGATCTCGACCCAGCGCCCCGGCGCGAACCATTGCACACCGTTAACCAGCAACCGACTGACCTGCCCCGGATGAAAACGCTCGTGGGCGCGGAACCAGTCTTCCAGGCGGTCGTCGATCCAGCCGTGGAAATGCCAGAACACCGGGCTCACATGGGAAGAAAACGGGTCACCGAGAAAATCGTTTTCCGCTGCAAACCAGCGCGAGGAAAAGTCCGCCGGATCCCGGGCGAACGGCACCGGCTGACCGTTCGACGGATCACGGGGCACCGAAGCCCAGCGCATGTGCAACCAGTCGTGCAGGCCCAGTTCGACCTCCGAGCCGAACTGGCCGAGGGTCAGCGTCGACAGGTAACGCGGATCACGATAGCGGGATTCCCAGACCTGGAAATTGCTGTGGTACGTCTCGCCAGTCTTGATGTCGCTGACCCATTGCGTGTACTCGTCATCGTCCTCGGCCAGCCAGGTCGGCGGCAACGCGGTGCCGTCGTGGTTGTCGAAGTAACGCGCAAAGCCGGGCCGGTCCCGCGCCAGTTCCGGCTGCGGTAACGGGAAGTGCGTCCAGGACGGCAGGTCCTGCATCGACCGCGCCGTGCCGAGCATGTGCCGGTGCATGAAGAAAAAGTCCACGCCCGAACCGTTGCGATCCTTGCGTTCGCCACGGGCATCGCGCTCCTGGTCCCGCGGGCCGGGTTGCCAGCCGAGCCCGCGTAAGGCGCCGCGCTGGTCTTCGGACAGCTTGTGCCACTTGTCCCGGGAGGCATGCCAGAGCTGGTGGAACAGCCGATGCTCCGGTGATACCAGCCAGGCCAGCAGTGCCTTGTTGAGGCCGGCACGCTCGCGGGCTTCAGGGAATACCCGTTTGACGGCAATGAATCGATTGTCCTGGGCCATCAGCATCAGCGGCCGCTTCAGGTCCAGCACCCGCCCACTGAGGCTGCCGCTGCCGGCGTTGCCGAAACCGGCCCAGACCTCGTCCAGGGTCATCTCGAATTCGTATTCGCAACAGCCACTGGCGCCCAGCAGACGCCAGGCCAGCTGCTTCGGGTTGGCCCCGGACAGATCGCCCAACACTCGGTAACGGGGCTCTTCGCTGGAGCGCAAACGCTCGGCGGTGTCGAGATAACCACTGAAACCGCGACCCTTGTGCCCGATGTCGAGGAACACCTCCAGGCCTTCGAGGGGCAAGCCTTCGATACCGGCGTCACGACCTTCGAAACGAATCTGCCAGACCCCGCGCAAGGTATCCGCCAAGCGTTGGCCGGCGACATCCGCCACATCGAACGAGGCTTCGCCGGGAGTGATGCTCGGGTCCGGCCTGGTCAGTTCGCGATGCCCGTAATACGCCGCCGGCACGGCGGCACCGGTCAGCGCCAGGCCCGCGAGGAACCATCGTCGAGAAATCGTCATTGCCCTACCTGTGTCAGCCATGGAGCAGGCTTTATCCAAGCTAGAACGTTTGTTGCACCGACAAATTTACGGTGCTTTGAAAGATCGCAGCCTTCGGCAGCTCCTACGGGTTTATGCCGATCCAATGTAGGAGCTGCCGCAGGCTGCGATCTTTTGGGATCAACCTAAATTCCATGGCCAGCCACTCGTTCCCCCCAGATAGCAAAGGCCCCTGCGCCTGCACCGGGGCGGCGAATCTGACTGAGACGGCAATGACCAAACCACGTTCGAAAAAGGCTCTTTTCATCGGCCTGCCGCTGGCCCTGGCGATCAGCGCGGGGGCGGGTTTCGCGGCTTGGAATTACTGGTTCAGGGACAACCCCGGCTACCCGGTCAAGGTGATGAAACAGGCCGATCAGTTGCAGGAACGCATCCTCTCGTTCGACAGCCACATCACCGTGCCCATGGACTTCGGCACCGCCGGCAACGAAGTCGACAAGGACGGCGAAGGCCAGTTCGACCTGGTCAAGACCGGGCGCGGGCGTCTGTCCGGGGCGGCGCTGACGATCTTCGGCTGGCCGGAAATCTGGAACGGCCCCAACGCCCCCCATCGCCCTACCGCCGGTTTCGTCGACGAGGCCCGACACGAGCAGGAAACCCGCTACAAGATCATCAGCGCCATGGTGCGCGACTTCCCCAACCAGGTGGCCATCGCCTACACCCCCGACGACTTCCGTCGCCTGCACGGCGAAGGCAAGTTCGCGGTGTTCATCAGCATGCTCAATGCCTACCCGCTGGGCAACGACCTCAACGCCCTGGACAAGTGGGCAGAGCGCGGCATGCGCATGTTCGGCTTCAGCTACGTAGGCAACAACGCCTGGGCCGACTCGTCGCGGCCGCTGCCGTTCTTCAACGATTCGCGGGATGCCCTGGGCGGGCTGTCGGACATCGGCAAGCAAGCGGTGCATCGCCTCAACGACCTGGGCGTGATCATCGATGTGTCGCAGATGTCGACCAAGGCCCTGGAGCAAGTGGCGCAACTGAGCCGCACGCCGATGGTCGCCTCCCACTCGGCGCCGCGTGCCCTGGTGGACATCCCGCGCAACCTCAGCGACCCGGAAATGCAGCTGATCAAGAACAGCGGCGGCGTGGTGCAGATTGTCGGCTTCCCGACCTACATCCGCCCGCTGAGCCAGGCCACCCAGGACAAGCTCAACGCCCTGCGCGCCCGCTTCGACCTGCAACCGCTGCAAGGCCTGGAGATGGCCCTGATGCCCGGCGACCCGGTGATCACCGTCTGGCCCGAGCAGCGCTTCGGCGAGTACGCCAGCCAGCTCTATTCAATCCTCGACGAAGAACCCAAGGCCACCCTCAAGGATTACGGCGATGCAATCGATTACGCCGTGAAGAAAATCGGCATCGACCACGTCGGCATCAGTTCCGACTTCAACGACGGCGGCGGCCTCGATGGCTGGAAAGACGTCAGCGAGGCCCGCAACGTGACCGCCGAACTGATCAGCCGCGGCTACAGCGAAGCCGACATCGCCAAGCTTTGGGGCGGCAACTTCCTGCGGGTCTGGGACCAGGTGCAGAAGTCCTCCCGGCCCGTGGTCCAGAACTGATTTTCATCTATTGCCAAAGCGAACCGAATCCATGACCAACCGTCGTTCATTCTTAAAGCAGGCCGGCATCCTCGCGGCCGGTCTTCCCTTGGCCTGCGCTGTGAGCCTGCCGGTACGGGCCGCCAGCTCCGCGCCACTGCCCAAGGACAAATGGGACCAGTTGCGCCAACTCTTCACCCAAGACCCGAACTACCTGCACTTCGCCAACTTCCTGGTGACCTCGCATCCGCTGCCTGTGCGTGAAGCCATCGAGATGCACCGCGCCAACCTCGATCGCAACCCGGGCCTGGCCATGGATTGGCATCGCGGCGAAACCGAACGCCGCGAAGAAGAGGTGCGCGTGTGGGCCGGCCGTTACCTGAAGGCCAAGCCGTCACAGATCGCCCTGACCGGCAGCACCACCGAAGGCCTGGCGATGATCTATGCCGGCATCCACGTGCGCCCGGACCAGGAGATCCTCACCAGCGAACACGAGCACTACGCCGCCAACAGCGTGTTCGAATACCGCACCCGGAAGGACGGCACCCAGGTTCGCAAGATCAAGTTGTTCGAAGACCCGTACAAGGTCTCGACCGCCGAAGTGCTGGCCGCGATTGAACGCAACATCCGCCCCGAAACCCGCGTCCTGGGCATGACCTGGGTGCATTCCGGCAGCGGCGTGAAATTGCCCATCGGCGAGATCGGCAAACTGGTTGAAGAGAAAAACCGTGGCCGCGCCGACAAGGACCGCATCCTCTACGTGATCGATGGCGTCCACGGCTTCGGCGTAGAGAACGTCGATTTCCCGGACATGCACTGCGATTTCTTCATTGCCGGCACCCACAAATGGATGTTCGGCCCACGGGGCACCGGGATCATCTGTGCCCGCTCCGACGAGCTCAAGGACGTGACCCCGACCATCCCGACATTCTCCGAAGCCACCCAGTTCTCCACGGTGATGACCTACGGCGGCTACCACTCGTTCGAACACCGCTGGGCGCTGACCGAGGCCTTCAAATTGCACCTGGAACTGGGCAAGGCCGAGGTCGCGACACGCATTCACGCCATCAACAGCTACCTGAAAAAACGCTTGCAGGCACACCCGTCGGTGGAGCTGGTCACGCCACTGTCGCCGGAGTATTCCGCCGGTTTCACCTTCTTCCGCATCAAGAACCGGGACTGCGAGGCAGTTGCCAATTACCTGATGGATCAGCGTGTGGTGTGCGATGCCGTGGACCGTGATGTCGGGCCGATCATTCGTGTGTCGCCAGGGCTACTCAATACCCAAGCGCACATCGACCGCCTGATGGAACTGCTGGCCAACCAGGTCTGACTGAGCGAGAACCATTATGAAAAGCACCCTGAAAAAACTCGGCACCCTGACGCTGTTGGCCGTGCTCGGCAGCGCCTTGCCCGGCCTCGCCCAGGCCTACACCGCGCCATTGCCCGGCAAGGTCTTCAAGGATTGCCGTAACTGCCCGGAAATGGTGGTGTTGCCCGCCGGCACCTTCACCATGGGCACACCGGACGACGAGGTCGGCCGCGAACCTGATGAAGGCCCGATGCATGAGGTGACGTTCGACAAACCCTTTGCCATGAGCCGCTACCAGATCACCGCCGGCGAATGGGCCCAATACATGAAGGAAACCGGGATCACCCTGCCCGATGGCGACACCCGCCCCGGCCGCGAGTGCATCAACGGCAAGCCGCGTTATCCACAGGGCCCGCGTCAGCCGGCGGTGTGCATGAACTTCGCCGAGGTCAGTGCCTACGTCACCTGGCTGTCAATGAAGACCGGCCAGCACTACCACATCGTCAGCGAGGCCCAGCGCGAGTACGCCGCCCGTGCCGGGTCAACGGGAGCGTTCCCCTTCCCGTTCGACCCCGGCACCGAGTACAGCATCGCCACACACGCCAACACCTACGGCCCCACCGATGGCTACAGCTATTCCTCACCCGTGGGCAGCTATCCGGCGAATGCCTTCGGCCTGTACGACATGCACGGCAATGTCTACGAGTGGATCGCCGATTGCTATCACCCGGACTATGTCGGCGCGCCCACCGATGGCAGCGCCTGGACCGAACCGAACTGCGACACCCTGCGCATCCGTGGCAACGACTGGGGCGAGGCGCCGGTGTTTTCCCGCTCGGGCAACCGCAATGACATCGACCCGCAAACCCGTGGCGACTGGATCGGATTTCGCGTCGTGCGCGACCTGACACCCAACCTATGACTCCTTCCCAAATCCTTGTGGGAGCGGCGGTGCGGCGATCCGACTTGCTCGCGAAGGCGGCAGCACATCCAACATCAATGTGACTGACAAACCGCTTTCGCGAGCAAGTCGGATCGCCGCACCGCCGCTCCCACAGGTTTTGTGTCGCCCACCGTTTAAATAAAGCCCTCCATCAGACGTTCTACTGGGTATCTGCCTTACGACCCAAGGAACTGCTTGCCATGACCCAGCCTACCCGAGGCGCCATCGGCGAATTACTGGCCCTGTTGAAACCGTTTCGACTGATCGTTGCCACGTCCATTGTCCTGGGCATGGTGGGTGGCCTGAGCGTGACGGTGTTGCTGGCCACCATCAACAACGCGCTGCACTCGGCCGAAGGCCTGACCCAAGACGTGGTCGCGCTGTTCGGCGGCCTGTGCCTGCTGGCCCTGGGCAGCTCGATCTGCTCGGACATCGGCACCAACTACGTCGGCCAGCACATCATTGCCCGGCTGCGCAAAGAACTTGGGGAAAAGGTGCTTTCAGCGCCCATCGAGCAGATCGAGCGCTACCGCAGCCACCGCTTGATCCCGGTGCTGACCCACGACGTCGACACCATCAGCGATTTCGCCTTCGCCTTCGCGCCGCTGGCGATTTCCCTGACCGTGACCCTTGGCTGCATGGGTTACCTGGCGATGCTGTCGTGGCCGATGTTCCTGATGATGGTGCTGGCGATTGCCATCGGCACCGGCATCCAGTTCTTCGCCCAGGGCAAGGGCATCCAGGGTTTCATGGCCGCCCGCGACGCCGAGGACGATCTGCAAAAGCACTACAACGCCATTGCCGGCGGCGCCAAGGAGTTGCGCATCCACCGCCCGCGCCGTCAGCGCATGTTCGTCAAGGGCATCCAGGGCACCGCCGATTTCATCTGTAACACCCAGGTGCGTTCGATCAACACCTTCGTGATCGCCAAGACCCTGGGCTCGATGCTGTTCTTCGTGGTGATCGGCCTGGCACTGGCCCTGCAATCGTTCTGGCCCAGCGCCGACCAGGCGGTGATGAGCGGCTTCGTGCTGGTGCTGCTGTACATGAAAGGCCCGATCGAGCATCTGGTCAGCACCTTGCCGATCGTCAGCCGGGCACGCATTGCCTTTCGCCGCATTGCCGAACTGTCGAGCCAGTTTTCCTCCCCCGAGCCGCACCTGCTGCTCAACGACAAAGGCACCCCGCCGACCGTGGTCAACCGCCTGCAACTGGACCACGTCAGCTACGCCTTCCCCGCCGCACCGGGCAGCGACGCGTTTCGCCTGGGCCCGGTGAACCTGACCATCGAGCAAGGCGAGATCATTTTCATCGTCGGTGAAAACGGCTGCGGCAAGACCACCCTGATCAAGTTGCTGCTTGGCCTCTACACGCCGCAACAGGGTTCGATCCTGCTCAACGGCCAAGGCATCGACGCGCACAATCGCGACGACTACCGCCAATTGTTCACCACGATCTTTGCCGATTACTACCTGTTCGATGACGTGGTCCAGGGCGACCAGCACATCCCCGAAGATGCCAACCAATACCTGCAACGGCTGGAGATCGCGCACAAGGTCAGCGTCAGGGACGGCAGCTTCACCACCACCGACCTGTCCACCGGCCAGCGCAAGCGCCTGGCGCTGGTCAATGCCTGGCTGGAAGAACGCCCGGTGCTGGTGTTCGACGAATGGGCCGCCGACCAGGACCCGACCTTCCGCCGCATCTTCTACACCGAGCTGCTGCCCGACCTCAAACGCCTGGGCAAGACCATCATCGTCATCTCCCACGACGACCGCTATTTCGACATGGCCGATCAACTGGTGCGCATGGAATCGGGGCGGGTCGTCACCGAGCGCGCAACCGCCTGAGTGCCGTTGCCGCACGCAAATCATTGTTTTTTAGAGTTTGTTTTCCGGTTTAGGCAACGTGGTCCGTCTAATAATAATTATCATTAACTAAAAAACTGCACACACCCTTCTGGAGCGATTCGAGCAATGCAAAGCCTTACTCTGTCCCGCGCCCCCTTGGCCTTAGCCATCGAACGGCAAAAGAAATTCCGAACGGTCGTGCCGGGCGCGCTGCTGACCCTGTTGTTGTTGGGTACGTCCCAGGTCGAGGCAGCCCCGGTGAACGTCAATGTACCGGCTCAGTCGCTGGCCAGCGCATTGCGCCAACTGGGCCAGCAGACCAACCTGCAGATTCTCTACAGCCAGGACATGGTCAACGGCATCAAGTCCACGGCGGTGTCCGGCAACATGGAACCGGAACAGGCACTGAAAACCTTGCTGCTGGGGAGCGGCATCAATTTTCAGTTGAATGGCAACACCGTGTCGCTGGTGCCATCGGCCGGTGACTCCAGTGCACTGCAACTGGGTGCGACGTCCATCACCGGCGTGGCGCTGGGGCCGACCACCGAAGGTTCGCACTCCTACACCAGCGACGAAGTGACCATCGGCAAAGGCAACATCAAGCTCAAGGACATCCCGCAGTCGGTGTCCGTCGTCACGCGCCAGCGCATGGACGACCAGAACCTGAACAGCCTGCAGGACGCCATGCGCCAGGTCACCGGCGTGACCATCAAGACCTACAACTCCGGCTCCAGCCTCAACGACGTCTACATGCGTGGCTTCCTCGTCGACCAGGTGCAGGTCGACGGCGTCTCGCAGCCCACCGGCCAGGGCGACATGGCCACCAGCTTCGACCTGGCGATGTACGACCGCATCGAAGTGCTGCGCGGCCCGTCGGGCCTGTACCAGGGCGCGGGCGAACCCGGCGGTACGATCAACGTGGTGCGCAAGCGCGCCCTGAGCAAATTCGCCCTCGGTGGCGAACTGGCCGCCGGCTCCTACGATCGCTACCGTTCTTCGGTGGACGTCACCGGCCCGTTGAACGAACAGGGCACCGTGCGCGGTCGTTTCATCACCGCCTACGAGAACAACCAGTCCTTCGTCGACTACGCGCAGAACGAACGCCCGATGGTCTACGGTCGCCTGGAATTCGACCTCGACCCGGCCACCACCCTGTCGGTCGGCGGCGCTTACCAGAAGAACAACTCCACCCCGGCCTTCGGCCTGCCGGCCTACGCCGACGGCTCATTGCTCGACGTGCCGCGCTCGACCTTCGTCGATGCCAAGTGGAACACCCTCAACGAAAAAGTCTGGGAGTCCTTCGCCGAACTCGACCACGAACTGGACAACGGCGGTCAGTTCAAGACCACCCTGACCTACCGCGACGCCGAAACCCCGGAGCGTAACTTCACCTGGGCCGACGGCGCGGTCGACCCGGCCACCGGTGACAGCTGGGCCGTCGCCTACGACTACTACACCCACATCAAGACCGTCGGCGTCGACAGCTTCGTCACCACGCCGTTCGAGTTCGCCGATCGCCGCCACGAGTTCACCGTGGGCGCCGAATACCAGCACCTGGACAAGGACTTCACCTACGGCGGCGGCGAGTACTTCCCGATCAACGTGTACGATCCGGACAGCATCGACATTCCCCGCAACGACTATGCCCACGTCAACGGCAACTGGTCCAAGTCCGATCAGTACGGCGTCTACACCCGCGCCAAGATCAACGTCACCGACTGGCTCGATGTCATCGGCGGCAGCCGCGTCACCTGGTACGAAAGCGATGCGAAGAACGCCAACGCCTTCTTCAACAACTTCGGCGAAGCCCACACCAGCATCAACCGCAAGGTCGTGCCGTACGGCGCCATCATCGGCAAGATCACCCCTGAACTGTCGACCTACTTCAGCTACACCGGCGTGTTCAAACCGCAGAGCGAAATCGGCACAAACGGCGAGCCGGTCGGCCCGCGCGAAGGCAAGCAGTACGAAATCGGCCTCAAGCGCGAGTTCTACGACGGTCGCCTGAACGCCAGCCTCGCCGCCTTTCGCATCTACGATGAAAACCGCGCCGAATACGACAACAACTCCGGTGCCTACATGACCGAAGGCAAGGCCCGCAGCCAGGGCTGGGAAACCGAGTTGAGCGGCAACCTGACCGACAACTGGAGCATCGTCACCGGTTACGCCTTCACCTCCACCAAGTTCCTGGACGGCGATCAGGCCAACAAAGGCAAGACCTTCAGCACCATCACGCCCAAGCACAACTACAACCTGTGGACCAAGTACGAGTTCACCGACGGTGCGCTCAAGGACTTCAGCGTCGCCGGTGGCGTGCGTGTGGTCAGCGACACCTACTACCAGCGTGACGTGAAGTTCAAACAAGGCGGCTATGCCGTGACCTCGGCCCAGGTCGGCTACAAGTTCAACGAACACCTGTCGTCGACACTGACCGCCAACAACCTGTTCGACCGCAAGTACTACGACCGCGTCGACGCCTCCTGGGGCACCAACTTCTACGGCGACCCGCGCACCCTGACCCTGAGCTTGCGCGCGCAGTATTGATTGCCGGCAGCGTCAACAGCCACACCCCACCCGGGCCGCTTGCGGCCCGGTGCTGATTCGCTGACGAACCGCAAAGGTAATGTGTATTTGTTGCGCCGGCTTCAGGAGTCGACCTTGCGCTCGTGCGCGGCGGTCCTGAGTTGCTCGGTATCGACGCGGACAAACGTGGAGTCCCCGACAGCGGTCAGGACATCCCCGGCGAAGATCTCGCAGATGACCCGGCTTTTGCGCCCGACCTCGCCCTCGACTCTTGCACGCAGTGTCAGGGGGACACCCATCGGGGTGGGCTTGATGTACTTGATGCCCAGGTTACCGGTGACGCATGTAACGTGGGGCAGGCTGCCCACCTCGCGCTGTTCTGCCCGGTAGTGATAAGCCATCGCCGCCCAGTTGGAGTGGCAATCGACCAGCATCGCGATCAAACCGCCGTAAACCAGACCCGGCCAGCCGCAGTATTTGTCTTCCGGCAAATGCTCGGCCATGACATGCACCCCGTCTTCATGCCAGAAGCTCTTGATGTGCAGCCCGTGCGGATTCTGGCTGCCGCAGCCGTAACAGACGCCTTCAGGCGCGGCGATGTCTTGAAGCGAAGTGTCCTGCGTGGTCATGCCGTGTTGATCCTCAAGATTTAACCCACATGTTTCGTTCAGCGTTTATGCCACAACGCCAATATGAATCCGGACTTCGTCAGGGCCGCCATAGGATTCAAAGTCCGTGGCGTAACGACGTTGCACCTGTTGATGCTGTTCAAAGTAGTTCCAGATATCCCCCCAGGCCTGAATGACCGCAGCGGGCATTGGGCCACGGGCTTCGAAGACCAGATACTTGCCTTCCTGAATCTCGATGCTGTCGAAGTCCGCGCTCGTCGCGGTCACGGGCACACCTGCCGTCACGTTGTACAAACCGTTGGCGTCAGATTCATAAGTTGAGTACACACCAACAACATGTGCGTTGGGTAAGCGGTCCGGGATCTGGTCAGCAACGCTGGCGGAAAAGAACTTGCCCCACAACCCGGGGATCTTCGCACTCTCCTGCCGGAATTCATCCTGGTTCTTCGTACGTACGGTCAGACCTGATACGAGGAAGCGAGAAATGTGTGCGATGTTGGGTTCCATTCCGAGATCTCCTGATTGAAGGTTTCAGATTAAAGCACAGCCCGAATCGGAGCGCGCGAGGTCGAATCGTTGTGCCTTGAAGCGGACCGGGTTACCCCGGTTCGCACCGCCGGATCAGTATTGGCAGAAGCGAATCCGGTTGCCGAACGGGTCGTAGACTTCCAGGACTTTGCCCCAGCCCTGCTGAACAATATCCGGGCGTCCGTAGCCGTAGCGCTTGCCGAGCAACTCGTCCCGCAGCAGTTCGATATTTTTCATCGGCACAAATACAGTCGAGCCCGGGCTGGCATCGCCGTGATGTTCGGAAAGGTGCAGTTGCAGACCGTCGCGACTGATGCCCAGGTACAGCGGCAGATCAGCCTCGAAACGGTGTTCGAACTCGACGCTAAAACCCAGAAAATCCAGATAGAACTCGCGCGCCTTGGCTTCGTCGAACATCCGCAGGATTGGAATGGGTTTGTCGAACGTCGCAGCAGGCGTGGACGGGGTGTTTGCCTGGGAAAGCATCGCTGAAGCGGTGTTCCAGTCCTTGTAGCCCAGTTGCTGCGCGACCAGTTCCAGCGCGGTGGAATGGGTCACCACTTGATTGCGTTCCTCCAGCGAGGCGCGCAACTGTTTGGCCATTTGCTTGGCTTGCTCGATTGAAAACATGGCTGCTCCTGTAGCCGAGATGCCTTGGTGCTCGCATTGCCAAACCTCGACCGTCAAGAGAGGCGAAAAGGTTTGTAGAAGGAGGAGATGCTTTCACCTTTCCCAACGGGAGCGAGCGGCGGGCAGCATCGGGCCGAGGTCGATGATACATAGCCGATACGGTCTGCGGAAGATGGCCCGGCAGTACTCAGTCCGAGGCCTGAAGACTATTCCTTCAGACGTGAAAGTTGCTGAAGCACAAATGCCCCGACGGTGACCGCGCAGGCTGCCCATGCGCAGGCCACCTGCCAATGCCTGAATGGACCGAACGTGTCGCCCATCAGGAAACCGCTCGAAAGCATAAACAGAAACAACGCAATGGCTACCAGCACGACGCGTGGAATCGCCATCAACCACCGCCACCAGGCACCGCGTTCAAAGCGCCGCGAACCCCATCGAGTCAGCCCTGTCAGCCCCGCCAGCAACGGTGCGGCAATTACCAGCAGGATCGGAATGATAACGAGCGCCAGCGTTGGTTCCACTTCGCCGCCGTCCTCGCCGGGCGTGTAGAAACTTTCCATCCAGATGTCCTTGCACAGGGCGAAGGTGAGAAAAATGACGGCGACAGGGGCGATGGGGAATATCAGGCAACTGAGGAGGTTTTTTTTATGATCCATCATTGAATCGTCCTTGGTTTTTTCAGAACGCCGTTGGGATTGATACCGCCAATTAACGGGCAGCTTTTTCGTATTTCGCAGTGTTTTTCCTCTGGCAAGGCACTTGATCGGTGATTTCGTATGGGCTATTTGCCCCTCACCAATGACTTCATATGCGTCGCATGTTCATCGTGTATCGGTTCAAACCCGCTGCGCAGGTAAAAGGCAGCGCCCTTGGGGGTGTCCGTGGACAGTCGCACAACGCGGAAATGCTCAGACGCCAGTTCCAGTAGCTGCCGCACCAGCGCTTTACCCACATTCCGGCCCCTTGATGCAGGGGCGACGTACACCCGCCGTAATCTTCCTACGCCCGGTTCGGAAAATGGATCGGATGAGAGACCTCCAACGGCTATCAGCCTCCCGTTGCGAAACACCCCCAATAGGCACTCACCCTGCTGATCGAATCGATTGGCGCCGCTTTCCCATTCCGAAATCAACCGGGTGAGGAACCTGAAGCCTTCTGCAACGGCCTGCGCTTCCAGCTCGCGGATTTGCGGTGCGAGCCCGGAGACTTTACATATCACCCATTCGTCCATTGACATTGCGTTTTGACTCGATGAGGGCTCGAATATCTTCCATCATCCGATCATGTGGGACATTCGGGCGCGGGTCGTCTATCGAAGCTTGCACCTTGGCGCGGAACCAACGGTCATGGTTGGCGACCTGCTCTTCGGTCTCAAGCCCTGAAACGATGGGGGAAAAGTCGGCGCTCATAATGGCCTCCAGAGCCGCTGTCGTCATTGGCAATGATGAATGTCATTGGGTTAGCCGACCATTGCGTCGCGTCAGATCGTAAGGGCTGTACTTCCGAGGGCCAACCGCAAACTTTCGTAGGACTCTTCCTGCCGACTCCGAGGAATTCAACGCTCTCTGACAAGGCATGGCAGCAGGTTGAAAACCACTCGATAGCGCCTGTTTAAGCGGCCTACAGGTTACTTCGTGAAAGCCACAACGCCTTGCGCCGTTGCCTACAGGTACGCCAGAATCCGCCGGCTTGTGCGCCTTGGGGGGTGTCGGTAACTTGGTTCGGGTCACTGATTTCCAGTGATCGGGTTTAGTAGCCCGTCTTACCATCCAAAATCGGTTGCATAAGCGTCCTTCAATCAGGTGTCCGCCTGCATTTGATGGTGGCTGTGCGCATGGCACCTTCGGGTGCGCCGGATTTGGGTGGTAATCCGGTCTACTAACTTGCGCACAGCCGCCACCCTTCCGTTTAGTAGCGAGACAGGTTGCGGCTCAACTGAGAGGTTTACCATCCATGTTCAAGCCCACACCCAATCCGCCGGACTCCGACCCGGCCTCGCCGTACGAAAGCCCCGACTCAAAACAATTCCACGAAGCCGCCGAGCGCGCGCTCAATCACTACCTCAACCCGGGCGCCAACATCATGGCCACCCCGCGCACACCCAGCACCATGTTCATCGTCAACCCCGAGCTCAGTACCGAAACCCTGCTGGTGCATGCCTGCGAATCGCTGGCGTCGGCCAATGTCATGGCCAATGATCTGGTGGATCATCTGGAGGGGACGAGTCGCAATGCGCTGTTGGGGATTGCGCAGGTGATCATGCTGGGGGAACTGGCGGTGAATCGGGCGCTGGATCGGCTTGATCCGCCTTAGTAGCCACCGCTCTTGTGTTGAAGGCACTCACCTGTGGCGAGGGAGCTTGCTCCCGCTGGGCTGCGAAGCGGCCCCAAAATCGACTATCGCGGTGACTCAGACATACCGCGTTGTTCGGGTTTACGGCTGCTGCGCAGCCGAGCGGGAGCAAGCTCCCTCGCCACAGATTATGCAGTGCCCACATGAGTGTGTCGGTCAGGCCAAACTCTCGCCGATCTGCGCCGCCAGTTGCACCAGCATCCCCGGCACTTCCTGGACCATCTCGCCCATGCGAGCAAAGTCGTGGGTCATGCCGGACTTTACCTCCAGCACAACGGGTTGCCTCCCGGTACGCAGTTTCTCGGCCCAGGCCAGGCCTTCATCGAGCAACGGGTCGTACTCGGTCAGCCACAGCACCGTCGGCGTCAGCCTTTGCAAACGCTCGGCGTACAGCGGTGAAAAACGCCAGTCGGCGCGGTCCGCTTCAGTGCGTTGGTACTGCTGGTAGAACCACTCCAGCGTGGTGGCTTCCAGCAGGTAGCCTTCGGCGAATCGCTCAAGAGACGGGCGCTTTTTTACCGCGTCGATCACCGGGTACAGCAGCACTTGCAGGCGCGGCACCAGCGGCCAGCCCAATGGGTCCCGGGCAATGGCGATACACAGCGATGCCACCAGGCTGCCGCCGACGCTGTCCCCGGCCAGCGCAATGCGCCTGGCGTCCAGCCCCAACGCATTGGCTCCGGTGAGGGCCAGCCAACGGGTGACGTCTTCGGCATCGTTGTAAGCAGTCGGAAAACGGTGTTCCGGCGCCAGGCGATAGTCCGCCGACAACACGGCAAACTCCCCCGCCAGCGCCAGGCGTCGGCACAGGGTGTCGTGGGAATCGAGGCTGCCCACAACGTAACCGCCGCCATGGAAGTACAACAACACCGGGCGCGGTTCGCTGTCCGGTTGCGGTTTGGCGTACAGCCGCGCGTTGAGCACATGCCCGTCCCGCGCAGAAATGCTGACCGCCGTCACTGTCAACGCGCCCGCCGGCACCGCATCGAGCCACTGCGAAGTCTGTTCGAACTGCTGCCGCGCTTCGCCGGGGCTCAGCTCATGCATCGGTTGGCTTTTGCCGCTGAGGCGGCCGAACTCGGCCAGTTCTAGAAATCCTTCGATGTCCGGGTGCAGTGCCATGGGCGGTGGTCTCCAAAAATAAAAAAGCTCGCCCAATAAACGAACCGTGAGGACCGTTCATTAGGGCGTAATCCTGTTCAATCAAAAACCTCCTGCACCGAACGAAAATCTGTGGCGAGGGAGCTTGCTCCCGTTCGGCTGCGAAGCAGTCGTAAACCCGAGCAATGCGGTATACCTGAATCACCGCGATGCCCGGTTTTGGGGCCGCTTCGCGACCCAGCGGGAGCAAGCTCCCTCGCCACAGGGAAGCTGCCTTACCACAAATGATTGGTTTAGAACTGCGCCACCACCTCCCGGCCAAGCGCCGCCACCACGGCGTCCAGGCACTCATCCTGCTGCAGGATATCGAAGTGGCCGGCCGTTACCCTTTGCACCTTGCGCAGCCGTGGTTGCTGACATTCCAGGGTCGCGCGTTCGGCCGTCGGGTTGCCATCGGCCCACCAGCAATGCAGTTCGGCCTGAGGAATCGGCAAGGTTTCGACCTGCCGCGACAGCGCCTTCAAGCGCGTGCTGACCATGAACGTCTGGGCCAACTCGTCGGCGCCAAGCAGCGCATAACCGCTGGCCTGATCGCTTTCGCTGTCGATCACCGCGCGAATGATCCGCGCCACGGCGTCGTGGTCCCCTGCCGACTCGGCATTCAATGCCTGGGCGATCACTGCGTCGTCCATGCCCAAGGTTGCACCGAGGAACTCGGTCAGATCCGCGCGCCACTCATCCGGGTTGGCGACGGTATTGGCCTGGGTCGGTACAAAGCTGTCCACCAGACCGATGAATGCCACACGCTGGCCCTGCTGTTCGAACAGGTCACTCACCATCAACGCCAGCGCCCCGCCCAGCGACCAGCCCAGCACGTGGTACGGGCCCTGGGGTTGCCGGGCGCGGATCGCCTCGACGTAGTCGGCGGCCATCTGCGATAGCGAGGTGTCGTGCCACTGCCGGTCCAGCAGCATCCGGCATTGCACGCCGTACACCGTGCGCTCGCCCTCCAGGCGCCGGGCCAGTGGCTCGTAGTCGAACACCGTGCCGAAACCGGCGTGCAGGCAGAACAGCGGCGGCTGATCGCCTACCACCTGGTTGAGCAGCAACAGCGGTTGCGGACGCTGTCGCAGCGGCTGTTCATCGACACCGGACAACCCGGCAATCGTCGGCTTGGCCATCATGTCCCGTAGCTTGAGCTGGAAGCCAGGCTCATTCAGGGCGCGGACTTTCGAGATCACCTTGAGGGTGCGCAGCGAATCGCCGCCCAGTTCGAAGAAGTTGTCGGTGATGCCGACCTTCTCGATGCCCAGCACCTGCTGCCAGATGTCCGCCAGCGCCCATTCCAGCGGCGTGCGTGGCGCCACGTAGTCGCGACCGCTGAAGGCCGGGTCCGGCAAGGCCTTGCGGTCGAGCTTGCCGTTGGGGGTCAGCGGGAAGCGCGGCAGCACCACGACCTGCGTCGGCACCATGTAGTCGGGCAGGCTCTCGCGCAATGCCGCCTGGCAACGCGGGCCGAGGCCATCGTCTTGCGCCGCCACCACATAACCCACCAATTGCGGCCCCTGGCTGTTGTCCCGCACCACCACCAGCGCATCGTTGACCCCGGCCTGCTCGCGCAATCGGGCTTCGATTTCGCCCAGTTCGATGCGGAAGCCGCGCACCTTGACCTGATGGTCGATACGGCCGACGTAATCGAACACGCCATCCTCGCGACGGCGCACCAGGTCGCCGGTGCGGTACAGGCGCCCGCTCTCGGTGCTGAACGGGTCGGCGACGAAGCGCTCGGCAGACTGCCACGGGTGACGATGGTAGCCGCGCGCGACGCCCCGTCCGCCGATGTACAACTCGCCGACCATGCCCACCGGCAGCGGGTTGAGGTCCATGTCCAGCACGTGCAGGCTGCGGGCGCCGACGCGTTGGCCAATCGGCGCATACATCGCCTGGCAGTGGCCGTCGGCGGCGATTTTCCACAGCAGCGGCGTGACCACGGTCTCCGTCGGGCCGTAGCCGTTGACCAGGAATTGCGGCCTGAGTGTGTGCTTGACCCGTTCAAATGTGGCGTCCGGCACCGCATCGCCACCGAAGCAATAGATGCGCACCGGCGGTGGATCGCCACCCTGCAATTCGGCATGTTCGGCCAGTTGCAGCAGGTACGCCGGCGGGAAGCAGGCGACGCTGATGCGTTGGCGGTGCAGCACCGCCAGGGTCTGTTCGGCGGTCCACAAGGTGTTGTCGCGGATCACCAGGGTCGAGCCGCTGATCAGCGCGGTGATCCAGCGTTCATGGGCACCGTCGAAGGCGAACGACATGAAATGCAGTTCGCGATTGTCCGGGTCCATCTCGTACAGCTCGGCGATGGCTTGCACGTGCATGCTCAGCGGCCCGTGGGCCACGGCGACACTTTTCGGCTTGCCGGTGGAGCCCGAGGTGTAGATCAGGTAGGCCAATTGCTCGGCATGCACCGCGCGTTGCGGTGCCGGCACCTCGACGTCGAGGTTCAGGCGATCCACGGCGACCATCGGCGTGCCCGGATTGAGTTGCGCGCTATCACGCAGCCGCTCCTGGGTCAGCAGCAGGCGCATGTCGCTGTCGGCCATCATGTAGCGCAGGCGTTCCTGCGGGTATTGCGGGTCAAGCGGCACGTAGGCGGCGCCGCACTTCATCACCGCCAGCAACGACACCACCAACTCCAGCGAGCGCTCCATGAACACGCCGATCACGTCTTCGGCCTGCACGCCCTGTTCAAGCAGATGCACCGCCAGGGCATCGGAGCGACGGTCCAGTTCGGCGTAGCTCAAGTGCTCGGCGTCGCGCTCGGCATAACTGAGCACCAGCGCCGTGTGCTCCGGTTGCAGTCGCGCACGCTGGCGGATCAGTTCGTGCACCGGCGTCTCGTCCCCCTCGGCCACCACCGGCAGTTCGCCGTCCAGCGCCCGGCCTTCGTCCAGGGTCAGCAGCCCCAGCTCACCGACGGCGCGCCCGGCGTCGTCGCACAGGCGCTGCATCAGGCTTTCCATGTGGCTGCGCAGGGCTTCGACGGTCGTCAGATCGAACTGATCGCGCTGGTGCATGTACTCGATGCGCAGCCCCTCGTCGAGGCTGACCATCAGGTCCATGGCGAAACTGGTCAGGCCGAAATCGGAAACGTCCTCGAAACGCAGGGAATCGCCGTTCCACTCGCGCAGGGTGCGGTCCACCGGCTGGTTCTCGAACACGATGATGCTGTCGAACAACGACTGCCCGCCCTGCCCGGCCCAGCGCTGGATATCGCTGAGCGGGGTTTGCTGGTAGTCGCGGATGTCGAGGTTGTAGGCCTGGAGTTCGCGCAGCCAGTCGCCGACGCGGGCTTCGGTCGGCACCGTGTTAACCACCGGCAAGGTGTTGATGAACAGCCCGAGCATGTTCTCCGAGCCGTTGAGGGTTTCCGGGCGGCCGGACACGGTGGCGCCGAAGGTCACCGTGCGCTGGCCGGTGTAGCGCTGCAACAGCAGCAGCCACGCGGCTTGCACCAGGGTGTTGAGGGTCACTTGCTGTTGCTGGGCAAAGGCCTGAAAGCGTGCGGTCTGCCCGGCGCTCAGGTGCGTATAGATCGCGTGGTAACCGGCTTGCGGCGCTTTGACCGGCAAGGCGCGGGCCAGGTGGGTGGCGCCTTCGAGATTACTGAGTTTGTCTTTCCAGAACGCTTCGCTGGCCTCGGCGACTTGCTGGCCGAGCCAGTCGATGTAGTCGCGATAGGCCGCCACCGGCTCGTGCTCCTCACCGCTGTAATGACGCAGCACTTCACCGATCAGGCGCGACACGCTCCAGCCATCCATGAGGATGTGGTGGTAGGTCCAGATCAGGCGATAGCGGTCGTCTTCCAGACGCACCAGCAACAGGCGCAACAAGGGCGCACGGTTCAGCGAGAAGCCGCGTTCGCGTTCTTCGAAAGCCAATTGGCGCAGGCGCCCGGGCTGATTGTCCAGCCCGCGCCAGTCCAATTCAGTGAGCAATGACGGCGCGTCACGCCGCACCACTTGCAGCGGTTCCTTGTCGCCTTCCCAGAGGAATGCGGTACGTAGAATCCCGTGACGCCGGACGGCATCGGTCCAGGCTGCACGGAAACGCGCGCCAGCAACCCCGCGCACGCCCACTTCGATCTGGTTGACGTACAGCCCCGAGTCGCCGTCCTGCACCGAGTGGAACAGCATGCCCTGCTGCATCGGCGACAGCGGATAGACGTCCTCGACTTCGTCCGCCGTCAATTCCAGCGCCTGATATTGCGCTTCACTCAGTTCGACTTTTGCTGCTGGTGCAACCTGCGTCGGCACGGCCTGATTCGCCGTGAGCGGTTGAGCGACCGTGGCCAGTTCGGCGATGGTCGGATGGCTGAACACGTCCTTGGGGGAAATGCTCAACCCGGCCTTGCGTGCGCGGCTGACGGCCTGGATCGAGACGATGGAATCGCCGCCCAGTTCGAAGAAGTTGTCGAAAACGCCCACTTGCGGCACTTCGAACAACGCCTGCCACACTGTTTGCAGCGTTGTTTCCACGGCATTGCGCGGCGCGATGTATTCACGCACTTGCTGGTCCGGCTGCGGCAATGCGCGGCGATCCAGCTTGCCGTTGGGCGTTACCGGCAACTGATCGAGCAGCAGCACGTGGCTCGGCTGCATGTGTTCGGGCAGCGCGTTGCGCAGGTGTTGCTTGAGTGGATCGACAGCGGCATCACCCACGACGTAAGCCACCAGTTGTTTGGATATGCCAATATCGACGGCGATCACCACCGCTTCGCGCACCGACGGATGCTCCAGCAGGCAGGCTTCGATTTCCCCCAGCTCAATGCGCAAGCCACGGATCTTCACTTGATGGTCGATGCGCCCGACGTATTCGATCACGCCGCCTTCGCGATAACGCGCCAGGTCGCCGGTGCGGTACAGGCGCTCGCCCTGCTCACCGAACGGGCTGGCGACAAAGCGCTCGGCGGTCAGGTCGGGACGGTTGTGGTAACCACGGGCCAGGCCGATACCGCCCAGGTACAGCTCACCCACGCAACCTTGGACTTGCGGTTGCAGGCTGTCGTCGAGGATGTAGGTCACCAGGTTGGCGATCGGATAACCGATCGGCACGCTGAAGCCGCCGTCATCGACACAGGTCCAGTGGGTCACGTCGATGGCCGCTTCGGTCGGGCCGTAGAGGTTGTACAGGCCGACGTTGGGCAGCACGCGGAACAGGTTGTGCTGCAAGTCCGCCGACAAGGCTTCGCCGCTGCACAGGATCTGCCGCAGGCTGGCGCAACGCTCGAAGCCTTCGCCCTGGACAAACGCCTGCAACATCGACGGCACGAAATGCAGGGTGCTGACCTGGTACTGCTCGATCAGGTCGACCAGTTGCGCCGGATCGCGATGGGCACCCGGTTCGGCCATGGCCAGGCGTGCACCGGTCATCAATGGCCAGAAGAACTCCCAGACCGATACGTCAAAACTGAACGGGGTTTTCTGCAAGACGGTGTCGCGCCCGTCCAGTGGGTACGCGCCCTGCATCCACGCCAGGCGGTTGTACAAGGCATCGTGACGGTTGGCCGCGCCCTTGGGTTTGCCCGTGGAGCCGGAGGTGTAGATCATGTAGGCCAGCGATTGCAGCTCGACCACGCAGGGCAGGTTTTCGTCGCTCAGGCCGTCCAGCAAACCGGCCATGTCATCGAGACAAATCGCCGTGGTGGCGGGCGGAATCGGCAACTGCTGCAGCAGATGCCGCTGGGTCAACAGCAGGTGTACGCCGCTGTCGTTGAACATGTGTTCCAGGCGTTCGCGCGGGTAGTCCGGGTCCAGCGGCACGTAGGCGCCACCGGCCTTCATGATCGCCAGCAGACCGATCACCAGTTCCAGCGAACGCTCGGCGGCAATGCCCACCAACACTTCGGCGCCAACGCCCTGGCTGCGCAGGTAGTGCGCCAGCCGGTTGGACTGTTGGTTGAGTTCGCGATAGCTGAGGGTCTGGCCGGCAAACACCAGGGCCGGGGCCTCGGGGGTTTGCAGTACCTGGGTTTCGAAGCACTGGTAGACCGGGCGCACATCCGGCCAGGCCTGCGCGGTGCGGTTGAAACCTTCGACCTGCTGCGCCGTTTGTGCGGCATCGAGCAGGCTCAGGCGCCCCAAGGGCTGCTGCGGCGTACTCACCATGGCATCGAGCAACGCCAGCAGACGTGCGCTCACCCCTTCGATGGCTTCGGCGCTGAACAGCGCCGTGTCGTAGTTGAAGCGCAAATCCAGGCATTCACCCAGCTCGGCGGCGATGGCCAGGGGGAAGCTGGTCTGGTCGTGGTTACTGATACCGGAGAACTTCAACGTGCTGGCGTTACCCTCTTCCAGCGCTTGCGCCACCGGGTAGTTTTCGAACACCAGCAACGTGTCGAACAACGCTTCGCCAGAGTGCCCGGCCCAACGCTGCACATCCGCCAGCGGCGTGTATTCGACTTCGCGCAGCTTGAGGTTGAGCGCCTGGACTTCATCGATCCATTGGCTGACCGTGCGTTCGGGGTGCGGCGTGGCGATCACCGGCAAGGTGTTGATGAACAGACCGATCTGCTGCTCGATCCCCTGCAACTCACTCGGACGCCCCGACACCGTGGCGCCGAACGCCACGGTCTGCTGCCCGGTGTAGCGCTGCAACAGCAACAGCCACGCCGCTTGCAGCAGGGTGTTGGGCGTGACGCGAGCCTGACGGGCAAAGCTGCTCAGGCGCTCGGTGGCCGCGCGGTCCAGGCTCAGGTGCAGGGTGCGATGAGCACCGCCCTGCGCCGCAACCGGCCCCGGCAAGGCACCGGCCAGTCGCGTCGGCTCGGTGAACGACTGCAACTGCTCCAGCCAGAACGCTTCGCACGCAGCCCGATCACGGCTGCCCAGCCAGGTCATGTAATCGCGATAACGACCGACGCTTGGCGCGGGCATGATCCCGCAATACCGCTGGAGCACTTCGCCGAACAACTGCGAAGTGCTCCAGCCGTCCAGCAGGATGTGGTGGTGGGTGAAGATCAGGTGATGAATATCGCTGGCAGTCTGCACCAGGGTCAGGCGCAGCAACGGCGCCAACGTCAGGTCGAAACCGCGCAAACGGTCGACCTCGGCCAGGCGATCCAGCGCTTCGGTCACCGTGGTTTGATCGCGCCAATCGAGCACGGTCAGCGGCAGCGTGGCGTCGGCCAGGATCACTTGCAGCGGCCGCGAGCCGTTGCTTTCGCTGAAGAACGCGGCGCGCAGCACTTCATGGCGCTGCAGTGTCTGTTGCCAGGCATCGCCGAACGCCTCGACGTCGAGGCCCTGCACATCCACGCGCATCTGCGGCTCGTAGGCCCCGGCATCCGGGGCGAACAGGCTGTGGAACAACATGCCTTGCTGCATCGGCGACAGCGGCAGGATGTCTTCGATCCGGCTGGCCGCCAGCGACAAGGCATCCAGTTGCGCCTGATCGACGCGCACCAGCGGCACGTCGCTCGGGGTCAACCCGCCGGTACCGCTCAGGCAATGTTCGATCAGCTGTTGCAGTTCCAAGGCGTAGGCATCGGCCAGACGCTGCACGGTCTGCGGTTTGAACACTTCACCGCTGAAGGTCCAGCTCAGGCGCAATTGCCCGGCGTAGACCTGACCGTTGATGCTCAGGCCCCGGTCCAGCTCGGCCGATGCGCCCTGCTCGGCGCCACCGCTTTCCCGAGCCGGGCGCCATGGTGCCTGTTGGTCGAAGCTGGCGTCGAACTGGCCCATGTAGTTGAAGGTAACCTGTGGCGAAGGCAGATCCTCAAGGCCGGCGTCGGCCAGATAGCGCAGGATGCCGAAGCCGATGCCTTTGTCGGGCACGGCGCGCAGTTGTTCCTTGACCGTTTTGATGCTGCCGGCCAGATCAGTGGCCGGGGTGAGTTTCACCGGGAAAATAGAGGTAAACCAGCCCAGGGTGCGGGTCAGGTCGATGTCGTCGAACAGGTCTTCACGACCGTGACCTTCCAGCTTCACCAGGGTCGAAGTTTGACCGGTCCATTGACCCAGCACCCGCGCCAGCGCCGTCAGCAACAGGTCGTTGACCTGGGTGCGGTAAGCCGCCGGGGCGTCCTGCAGCAGTTGGCGGGTCAAAGTGCTGTCGAGCACGGTTTCCACGCTGACGGCATGCTGGCTGGCCAGGCTGCCTTGGGGGTTGTCGGCGGGCAGTTCAACTTGCACGTCGTGGAACTGGTCTTGCCAGTAACTGGCCTGGCTGGCCAACCCGGCACTTTGCGCATGGGATTGCAGGCGCGCGGCCCAGGCCTGATAGGCGCTGGTTTTCGAGGGCAGACGCACGGGTTGAGCTTGCTGCGCTTGTTGATACGCGGTTTGCAAATCTTCCAGCAGCAATCGCCAGGACACGCCGTCCACCGCCAGGTGATGCACCACCAGCAACAGGCGCTGCCCCGCCGCGCCCATGTCCACCAGCAAGGCGCGCAACAGCGGGCCGTCCTGCAGGTTCAAGCTGGCTTGCGCGGCGTTGCACAGTTCCAACAACTCATCGGCATCGGCTGCCTGGCACTGCCATAGCACCTCGGCGCTGTTCCACTGCTCGGCCTGGGCCTGTTGCCAGGTGCCGTCGACATTACGCAAACGCAGGCGCAATGCATCGTGATGTTCTACCAGTGCGGCCAAAGCCTGTTGCAGGCTGACGCTGTCCAGCGGCTCGCGCAGTTCCAGCAGCAGCGACTGGTTCCAGTGATGACGGGCCTCGATGTCCTGCTCGAAGAACCAGTGCTGGATCGGCGTCAGCAGCACCTCGCCACGCACCAGTCCCTGATCGATCACCAGCCCTGCACTGCGCTCGGCAACCTTCGCCAGACTCCGCACGGTCTGGTGCTGGAACAGGTCCCGGGGGGTGATGCGAATCCCGGCCTGACGCGCGCGGCTGACCACCTGGATCGAGATGATCGAGTCGCCGCCCAGTTCGAAGAAGTTATCGTCGATGCCTACCCGCTCGAGTTTGAGCACGTCTTGCCAAATTGCTGCCAATGCAGCCTGCATCTCGTCCAGCGGTGCCGTGTAGGCCTGTTGCGCCAGCGCGGCGTCGGGCTTGGGTAGCGCGTTGCGATCAAGCTTGCCGTTGCTGGTCAGCGGCCACTGATCGAGTTTGATCAGGTGCGCCGGCACCATGTAATCCGGCAAGCCGGCCTGCAAATGTTCGCGCAGGGACTGGCGCAAATCGCTGTCGTCGCCGATCGTGGTGAACCACGCCACCAGTTGCGGGCTGCCATTGACCTCGGGCGCCAGCACCAGCGCCTGTTCGATGGCCGGATGGCTTTGCAGGCGATCCTGGATTTCCCCCAGTTCGATGCGGAAGCCACGGATCTTCACTTGGTGGTCGATACGCCCGGCGTACTCGATGCTGCCATCGGCGCAGTACCGCGCCAGATCGCCGGTGCGATACAGACGCGCGCCCGATTCGGCGGCGAACAGGTCCGGGACAAACCGCGTGGCGGTCAGGTCGGCACGCTGGTGATAGCCGCGAGCAAGGCCGGCACCGCCGACGTACAACTCTCCGACGCAACCCTTGGCCACCGGGTTCAGGCGCGGGTCGAGCACGTACCAGCGCAGATCGCCGATCGGCTCGCCCAGCGGCGAGTTGTTGGCGCCATCGAGGTCGGCGCGGGACAGCGGTCGATATGTCACGTGCACGGTGGTTTCGGTGATGCCGTACATGTTGATCAGCAACGGCTGCCGGTCGTCGAAGGCGTCGTACCACGGACGCAGGCTGGCCACGTCCAGCGCCTCGCCGCCGAACACCACATACCGCAGGGCCATGGCTTGTGAATTGGCGCAGGCGAACGGCAACAACTGGCGGAATGCCGAAGGCGTCTGGTTGAGCACGGTGACGCGCTCGTCACGCAGTAAGCGGGCGAAGTCCTCCGGGGAGCGGCTGACCGCGTGGGGCACCACCACCAGCTTGCCGCCGTAGAACAGCGCGCCAAAGATTTCCCACACGGAAAAGTCGAACGCATAGGAGTGGAACAGGCTCCAGACATCCTGCGCATGGAAACCGAACCAATGTTCGGTGGCACTGAACAAGCGCGTCAGGTTGCTGTGGGGCAGCAGCGTGCCTTTCGGTTTGCCGGTGGAGCCGGAGGTGTAGATGACGTAGGCCAGGTTCGCTGGCGCGGTCAGGTTCGGCAGGTTGTCGGCACTGGCTTCGGACAACCAGTCGCTGGCGTGATCGAGGCAGATCACTTCGATCTGTTCGTTCAATGGCAGGCGCGGCAACAGTGCGGAATCGGTCAGCAACAGGCGCGTGCCGCTATCGGCGAGCATATAGGCCAGGCGATCCTGCGGGTATTGCGGGTCCAGCGGCACATAGGCGCCACCGGCCTTGAGGATCGCCAGCAGGCTGACGATCATCTCCAGCGAACGCTCCAGGGCAATGCCCACCAACACGTCCGGGCCGACGCCGCGCTCGCGCAGGCGATGGGCGATGGGGTTGGCGCGGCGGTTCAGTTCGGCGTATGTGAGGGTGACGCCGTCGCAGGTCACGGCGATGTTGTTCGGGTGCGCGGTGGCCTGGGCCTCGATCAGTTGATGGGCGCACAGCAGGTTCGGCTGATCGCTGCTCAACACCGCACTGCGATTCCAGTCGAGCAAGGTCGCTTGCTGCTCGGCGGCGTCGAGCATGCGCAGGTCCGCCAGGGCAACCGTGCTGTCAGTGCAAATCGCCTGCAACAGGTTCAGCCAGTGCCGGCCGAGACGCTCGATGGTCGAGGCGTCGAACAGTTCGGTGGCGTAGACGAACGACGCGTGGATGCCCTCGTCGCCCTCGACGGTGTCGAGCATCAGGTCGAACTTGGTGGTCTTTTCGTCCCAGATCAGCGGTTCGACCCTCAGCCCCGGCAGGTCCCAGCGTTGCGGGCCGCCGCTGTCGCGCTGGTGGTTGAACATCACCTGGAACAGCGGCGTATGGCTCAGGCTGCGCTCCACCCCCAGGCCATCGACCAATTGCTCGAACGGCAGGTCCTGATGGGCCTGGGCGCCGAGGGCCGCAGCCTTGATCTCCGCCAGCAATTGCCCAAACGGCTGGTCGGCCCGTGGCTGGCTGCGCAGCACCTGGGTGTTGACGAAAAAGCCCAGCAGGTTTTCCACGTCCTGGCGGGTGCGGTTGGCAATCGGCACGCCGACACGGATGTCCTGCTCGCCGTTGTAGCGATGCAGCAACGTCTGCAATGCCGCCATCAGCAGCATGAACAGGGTGCAGCCTTCGCGGCGGGCAAGGTCACGCAGTTGAGTGGTCAACGCAGTGGAGATGTCCAGCTCGACGCTCGCGCCCTGCTGGTTCGGGATCGCCGGGCGACGACGGTCGGTCGGCAGGTTCAGTGGCGGATGTTCACGGCCCAACTGTTCGCGCCAGTAATCGAGCTGGCGCTCGGCCTCGCCGGCCTCCAGCCACAGGCGCTGCCAGCGGGCGAAGTCGGCGTACTGGATGCCCAACTCCGGCAGCTGCGCAGGCTGCCCGGCACTCAGTTGCGCATAAAGTTGGGTGAACTCCTGCAACAGGATCGGCAGCGAGCCGCCGTCGGTGACAATGTGGTGGAAGGTCAGCACCAGCACATGTTGCTGCGCATCGAGACGGATCAAGCGGCAGCGCATCAACGGGCCGTGCTGCAGGTCGAACGGCTGCTCGGCATTGAGGGCGATCTGCCGTTGCAGTTCGACCTCGTCGCCAGCGCTGACTTCAACCAGCGGCGCATCCATCCGTGGGTGAATCTTTTGCAGCACTTGCTGCTCATCGAAGACGAAGGTGGTGCGCAGCACTTCGTGACGCTGTACCAGCGCGCTCAGGGTCTGTGCCAGCGCCTCAGGGTTGAGCTCGCCGCTCAGGCGGAAGGCACCGGTCAGGTTGTAGGCCGTGGCCTGGGGCTGCATCTGCCAGAGGAACCACAAGCGCTGTTGCGCGTAGGACGCCGGCAACGTGTCGACGCCGCGGTCCCGTGGCGGGATCGGCAGCCGTTCCAGGGTCAGCCCCTGGGCGTGCATCTTCTGTTGCAACGCACGCCGGGCGTCCGCGCTCAAGCCGCAGAAACGCTGGGCCAGGGTCATCATTCTGTCCGGTGCAGCACTCATCGCGCGTGTTCCTCATCCACTTCGTCGAACAACGCTTCAAGGGCGTCTACATCGTTTTCTTTAAGTTCACTGTGCTCACGGAACTGCTCGATATGCGCCGCCAGCCGTTCCAGGGTGTCACCGTCGAAAAACAGCTTGAGCGGGATCGCCAGGTTCAGCTCTTCTTGAATCCGCGCACGAATGCGCGTGGCCAGCAGCGAGTGCCCGCCGAGCTCGAAGAAGTTGTCGTGCACGCCGACGCGCTCGACGTGCAACGCTTCGGCCCAGATCGCCGCCAGGGTTATTTCGAGGTCGTTGCGCGGCGCGACGAAGACGCTGCGGCGCACATCGAGATCGAGCAAGGCCTGGCGATTGAGTTTGCCGTTGGGCATCAGCGGGAAACGCTCCAGCACCTGCAAGCGCGCCGGTTGCAGGTGCCCGGGCAGCACTTCGGCCAGATGGCTGCGCAATTCGTTGAGGCGAATGTCGGCGGTGTCGGCCGGGGACACCACAAAGCCCAGCAGTTGCGGGCCGGTCGGGGTTTCCCGGGCAATCACGGCGGCGTCTTCGATGCCCGGCGCGTTGCGCATGGCCGACTCGATTTCCCCCAGCTCAATGCGGAAGCCGCGGATTTTCACCTGGTGATCGACTCGGCCCAGATACTCCAGCACGCCATCGGCGCGATAGCGCGCCAGGTCGCCGGTGCGATACAGGCGCTGGCCTGCCGCCTTCGCGAACAGGTCGGGGACAAAACGCTCGGCCGTCAGCGTGGCCCGTTGCAGATAACCCCGGGCAATGCCGGCCCCGCCGACATACAACTCGCCTTCGACGCCCACGGCCACCGGTTGCAGGTCCGGGCCGAGCACGTGGATGCGCATGCCGGCAATCGGCTGGCCGATCGGCACGCTGCCATCCTCTTGACCGAGGGGCAGTTCCCGGGCCGAACACCACACGGTGCCTTCGGTCGGGCCGTATTCGTTGACCAGCGCCACCCCCGGCAATGCCTCGCGATGTCGCTGTACCAGCGCATTGCCACAGGCTTCGCCGGCGACGATCACACAGGCCAGCGCCTGGTGGTCGAGGTGTTCGAGAATTTGCGCGTGGTAGGACGGCAGGGTCAGGTAGTGGGAAATCTCTTCGCGCTGGATCAACTCGGCCAGTCCGGCCGGATCCTTGTAGCTGTCTTCGTCCGGCAGGCACAGGGTCGCACCCTGCCCCAGCGCCCAGAAAACCCCGGCCACCGAGCTGTCGAAGGAGAACGACGAGAGCATCAGGAATGCCCGCAGCGGCTGGCGGTAGAAAGCGTTGCGCGCCAGGGTCGAGGCCACGGCGTTGGCATGGCTGATCATCACGCCCTTGGGTTTGCCGGTGGAACCGGAGGTGTAGATGACGTAGGCCAGGTTGGCGCTGTCGCCCTGTGGCTCAGGCCGGGTTGACGCAGCGGACCAGACTTCGGCCCCCGGCATCAGGGAGATTGTCCGCTCGCTGCGCAACGCTTCGGGCAATGGCTGGCAGGCCAGCACCTGGCGCGCACCGGTATCGGCGAGCATGAACGCCAGCCGCTCGATCGGGTAGTTCGGGTCCAGCGGCAAGTACGCAGCGCCGGCCTTGAGCGTGCCCAACAGTGCGATAACCATTTCCAGCGAACGTTGGCCGTAGACTGCCACTATCTGGTCCGGCGCCACGCCTTGGGTGCGCAGGGTATTGGCCACCTGGTTGGAGCGCGTATCCAGCTCGGCATAGCTCAGGCGCTCACCGTTGACGCTCACCGCAATGCGCTGCGGATGCAGGCGCGCCTGTTCGCTGAACAGTTCTTGCAGGAAGCGGCACGGCAATGCCTGTTCGGTGGCGTTCGGGTTGAAGCCTTCGATCAGGCGGCTCAGTTGTGCGCCGTTGACCAGGCTTGCCTGAGCCAGGGTCAGCTCGGGCGATGCCAGCAATTGGTGGCTGAACTCGACAAACTGCTCCAGCCATTCGACCAGCATCGATTCGGGCAGCGCACCGTCAAGACACGACAACTGCAATTGATCGCCCTGCACACGCAGGCGCAGGACTTCAGGGTTACCGTCATCCACCTCGATAGCGCTCTCAATGGCAGCCTGATAGACGAAGCCGTAACGCAGCGGCGCGGAACCTTCGGCGCTCAGTTCGAATTCATTGAGGCAATCGAGCCACGACAGCGACTGTTCGACGCTGGCGGCAAACGCCACCAACGCTTGCGCCAGGGTCTGCTGGCTGCGGTGCTCGAAAGCCACCGGCAAGCGCCGGGCGAAGCGCCCGAGGGTGGCGATGGTTTGTTCGTTGCGACCCTCCACCTGCCAGCCCATCAGCAGTTTTTCCTGTTGGCCGATGCGCGCAACGAAGGCGGTCCACAGCAACAGTGCCAATTGCTCTGCCTCAACGCCCGTTTCGGCAGCGGCTCGTTGCACGCCAGCCAACCATGGGCCGTCAATCAACGTTGCCTGATGACGAACCAGCGTGACATCGACGGCTTTTTCGAACGGCAAGCGATGGGCCACGGCGACCTGCTGCTGCAGGTTGCGCCAGAACGCCGCGCCCTGGTGACCGATGTCTTCCTCGCGCAGTTCCTCCTGCCATGCGCTGTAGTCCAGGTATTGCAGCGCGTCCTCGTCGTCGCCCAGGGTTTCACCGCGCAACAGGCTGCCCAATTCACTGGCCAGCACCCGCAGCGATGCCTCATCGAAGCTGCATGCCGGGGCCAGCAGGGTGATGAACAGCTGCCCTGCTCCGTCTTCAACCTGCGCCACCACCAGCGCCTGCTTCGAATCTTCAACCATGACTTCACGGCTGCGACTCAAGGCCTCGGCCACCGAAGGCTGGTTGCCCAGAACTGTGAGCGGCAAGCCAGCGCACAGGCTTTGCACCGGCCACTTCATGCCCGGCAGGCGGCGGTACAGCGTGCACAGGATTTCATGGCGCTGGCCGAGGGTTTCCAGCGCCCTGCGCAACGCCTGGGCGTCCACTGGCCGGGCGACCGGCAGCGTCAAGGTGGCGAACAGCGGCCGTGCGCCCAGCTCCTGGGCACGCAAATAAAAGGCCTGCTGGGCCGAAGTCTGGAATACGTCTACCGAAGGTTCGAGGGCGGTGGTGTTCATGTCGGGTGTCCTTATTCCTGATCCAGGTCGGCGCTTTTCTGCGCGATGGCCATGGCCGTGAGGATTTTTCTGTAGCCGGTGAATTCGTTGCGCGCATGTACGCTGAGGATGTTGTCGAGCAGGACCACGTCGCCCTTCTCCCAGGCGAACTCGACCATCACCTCGCGGTAGATGCCTTGCAGGTGGCGAATCACATCGTCGGGAATCGGCGAGCCGTCGCCGAAGAAGGTGTTTTGCGGCAGGTCTTGCGGGCCGAATTCACGCAGCAGGTTGTCGCGGATGCTGTCCGGGAGGGTCAGTGCGTTGAAGAAGGTGCCGTGGTTGAACCAGATGCGCTCGCCGGTCAGTGGATGGCGCACGATGGCCGGGCCGTTCTGCCGGGTGCGCAGGCGGTTGCCCGGTTTCCACTCGGCCTGGATGCCGATTTTCGCGCAGTAGGCCTCGACTTCGCCGCGATCCTCGCTCTGGAACACGGTCTGCCATGGCAGGCCCATGCCGTCGCCGTAGTTGCGCACGTACATGATGCGTTTGCGGGCAAACTCCTCGCGCACCGTCGGGTCGATCCGCGCGAGGATCCGGCGGGTATCGCCAAAGGGGGTTTCACCGCCGGTGGTCGACGGCGTGTCGCAGTAGAAATACAGGTGACGCGGGAACACCGGCGAGTACGAGTGTTCGTTGTGCGGGAAGATTTTTTCCGGCGCCGGGTAGTCGGTGGAGCTGTAGATCTTGAACTGGCCGCTGATCTGGGTCCGTGGCGAAGCGCGGAAAAGGTACTCCAGGGCACCGCCGGAAATCCCGTCGACGCAGCGGTTGAACTCGCCGATATCGGCCACCTGGAAGCCACGGAACAGGATCACCGCGTGTTCCAGCAGCTTGCTTTCGATCAGCGCGCGATTCTGGGTCGCCCATTCCACCAGGCTCACGCCGGACACGGCCGGACGGCACACCAGCGGCATGCTCAGGCCTTCGAACAGCGGCGCAAAACTCACCAGCCGCGTCGGATCGGTGGACAGGCTTTTACGGGCACCACGGCCCATCCTGGGCATGGACTTGGTCGTTGAAACGGTCATAAACCCCTCCAGAAAATGTTGACGGCGGCGCTCAAGGGCGCCGCCGACTGAATCAGTCCGCCGCTGTTTTCGCTGCCGCTGCGCCACGGTTCGCCGAGCGACGCTTGATCGCCATGGCGCCGCCGAGCAAGGCCTTGCGTTGCTCGTTCAAGCGCGCATCGGCACGGCGTTGCACCTCGGCGGCCAGATCCAGCAACTCACCGACCTGCACTCCGTCAGCGCGTATCAGCGCTTCGAGTACCGCCCGGATCTGCTCGAACAAGGACTCCAGCGTGCTCGGCAGGTACTGGCCCACCGGCGTTTCGAAACTCAGGTGAATGTGTTCGGCATCGTTGTAGAACGCGGCGACCATGCCGATCTCGGCGGCCTGGCGCCCGGACGGGAAGTCCTCGATCTGCAGGCCTTCCATCGACGGCAGGCGAGCGACGCCTTCCTGGTAGATCAGCTTGATGTCGAACAGCGGCGAACGGCCGGCCCGGCGCGGCAGGCGCATGGCTTCCACCAGGCGCTCGAACGGCAGGTCCTGATGGTCCGAAGCCTCCAGCACCGCCCGACGACAGGCCTCCAGCAACTGCGCCGCCGACTGCTCGGCATCGACCTCCACTTGCAGTACTAATTGGTTAACGAAGAAGCCGACCATTTCTTCAAGCTCGGCTTGATTTCGGTTGGCGATATCGGTGCCGATGCGCACCCGACCGACCTCGGTACGCTGGCGCAGGACCAGGGTGAAACCGGCCAGCAGCAGCATGAACAGCGACAGATCGCGCTGCTGGGCAAAGTCGCGCAGCTGCTGGCTGAGTTCGCCGCTGAAAGTGAAATGGGCGCTGGCACCTTCTTGTGTCGTGCGCCGGTCGCCATCGGCAGGCAACTCCAGCACCGCCTGGGGCTCGGCAAGGCGCTGCTGCCAGTAGTCGAGCTGGCGCTGTAATTCGCCGCCCTGCTCCAGCCACTGGCGCTGCCATTTGGCGAAGTCGGCGTACTGCACGCTGTGCGCTGGCAGTTGCGGGGTCTGGCCACGGTTGAGGGTTGGATAGAGCGTGACGAATTCATTGATCAGCACGCGGAACGACCAGTCATCGGCGACGATGTGATGCACCGTCAGCAACAGCACATGCTCGTCATCCGCGACCCGCAGCACCCGCACCCGCAGCAACGGACCGTGGCGCAGGTCGAATGGCCGGGAGACTTCCTCGCGGGCCAGTTGCTGCGCTTCGACGTCCGGCGCCGGCCGATGCCGCAGGTCGCTGTCGACAAAACTCAACGGCAGTTGCGCATGCACCCGTTGCCAGGTCTGGCCGTCTTCTTCATAGAACGTGGTGCGCAACACGCCGTGACGCTGCACCAGGGTTTCGAAGGTCTGGCGCAGGGCGTCAAGGTTCAACTCGCCCCGCAGGCGCAAGGCACCGGGCATGTTGTACATCGAACTGTCCGGCTCCAGGTTCCAGAGGAACCACAGGCGCTGCTGGGCAAAGGACAACGGCTGGCGTTCGCCGCTGGTGTCCGCCACCAGCGCCGGGCGTTCACAGCTGTGTTGCAGCGCCTGCACCTGAGCAGCGAAATCCTCGAGGCGCGGATGTTCGAACAGGCTGCGCAGGCTCACCGACAGGCCCAGGCGCTGGCGGATCTGCGAGACGATTTGCGTCGCCAGCAACGAGTGCCCACCCAATTCGAAGAAGCTGTTTTCCCGGTCGACATGACTGACCTGCAACACCTGCCGCCAGATCTGTGCCAGTTCGATTTCCAGCTCGCCTTGGGGTGCAGTACCCGTTGCCACTTCCCAGACTTCAGGCGCCGGCAAGGCTGCGCGGTCTAGCTTGCCGTTGCGGTTGAGCGGCAACGCGGCCAGTAACACCAGTTGCGCCGGCAGCATGTAGTCCGGCAGGCGCTCGCCCAGGGCGCGGCGCACGGTGTCGGTGAGTTGACGCGCATCAGCGTCCAGCAGTTCATCCGAAGCCGGCACCACATAGCCGATCAATTGCTTGCCGCCAACGCCCTCGTGCACCAGCACCGCGGCTTCGCTGATCATCGGCAAGCCTTGCAGGTGCGCTTCGAGCTCTCCGAGTTCGACCCGGAAACCACGGATTTTCACTTGATGATCGATCCGCCCCAAATACTCCAGCGCACCGTCCTCGCGATAACGCGCCAGGTCGCCGCTGCGGTACAGCCGCGCACCCCGGGTGCTGGAAAACGGATCGGCGATGAAGCGCTCGGCGCTCAAGCCCGGCCGCTGGTGATAACGCTGGGCAAGGCCGGCGTCGCCGCCAATGCACAATTCGCCGACGCAATCGGTCGGCAGCAGATGCCCTTCGCTGTCCAGCACATACAGTGCGCGACCGGGCAGGGCCTTGCCGATGGGCACGCCAATCAGATTGCGGGGATCGACCAGCGTGCACTCATGGGTGCTGGACACCACCGTGGCTTCGGTCGGCCCGTAGGTGTTGAGCAGGCGCACATCGCCCAAACCGGCGGCGTGCCACAGTTTCAGGCCTTCCAGAGACATGGCTTCGCCGCCGACGTGGACTTGACGCAAACGCCCCTTGTCCCGCTGCGGTTGCGCGGCCCACTCCTGAGCCAGCAGAAACCAGTAGGCCGCCGGCAAATCCGCCAGGGTCACGCCCTGTTCGATGATCTGGCGATAGAGGGTGTCGGTGTCCCACAGTTCATCGCCGCGCATCACCAGCGCCGCGCCCACGCACAATGGCGGGTAGCACTGCTCGACAAAGCCGTCGAAGCTGAACGTGGCGAATTGCAGCACGCGGTCTTGCGCGGTGAGTTGCGAATAGTCCGCCGCGATCACGCAAAACTCGCGCAGGGCGGCATGGGCCAGGCACACGCCTTTCGGCCGTCCGGTGGAGCCGGAGGTGTAGATCAGATAGGCGAGGTCTTCGGCGCTGGCGAGGTTGACCGGGTTGTCGGTGCAATACCCGGCGGCTGCGCCCGGCTCCAGCGCCAGGCGCGGCAACCCTTGCGGCAGTGCTACATCGGCCAGCAGACCCGGTTGCGCCAGCAGCAGGTCCATGCCGCTGTCTTCGATCATGTAGGCCAGGCGCTCGGCCGGGTAATCCGGGTCCAGCGGCACATAACCGGCGCCGGACTTGAGGATCGCCATCAGGCTGACGATCATCTGCGCATTGCGCCGCAGCGACAGCCCCACCCGCTGCCCCGGCGCCACACCCTGGGCGCGCAGGCGATGGGCGAGCTGGTTGGCCTGGGCATTGAGTTGGGCGTAGGTCAGGCGTTCGTCACCGAGCATCACCGCCAGCGCATCGGGGGTGCGGGCCGCTTGTTGCTCGAAGCGCTGATGGGCCAGCAACGGACTGTCCAGTTCTGGCACCGGTGGACGCGAGCCGCGTATTACCCGGGCTTGGGCCTGAGCATCCAGCAGGCTGACGGCACCGAGCGCCTGTTGTGGCTGGGCAACAAATTGCGCCAGCACATGCAGCAGGCTGGCGCCCAACTGGCGGATCTGCGCAGCACTGAACCGGGAGCGGTCGAAACTGAAATCCAGTCGCAACGTGACGCCGACTTCGATGCCGAGGGTCAGTGGGTAGCTGGTGATTTCGTGATTGTGCAGCGCGCCGAAGGTCAGGCCCGCCGGCGCTCCTTGCTTGAGGGCTGCGGCCACCGGGAAGTTCTCGAACACCAGCAGGCTGTCGAACAGCGCCCCCTGTTGCCCGGCCCAGCCCTGAATATCGTACAGCGGCACGTGTTCGAACTCGCGCAGGCTCAGGTTCAGGGCTTGCAGGTCGCTGAGCCATTGGCCCACCGACTGCCCTGCCTGCGGCGCGGCGATGATCGGCAGGGTGTTGATGAACAGCCCCAACTGCTGCTCGATGCCCGGCAACGGCGCGGAGCGTCCGGCAATCGTCGCGCCGAAGGCCACACAGGACTGGCCGGTGTAGCGCTGCAACAGCAGGCCCCAGGCACCTTGCAGCAAGGTGTTGAGGGTGATTTTCTGCTGGCGGGCGAAATCGCTCAGGTGCTGTTGCGTGGCGCTTTCAAGGGTCAATTGATGTTCGTCCATGCCGCGCCCTTCGGCGGGCGCCGGCAAGGCTTGCGCCAGCAGCGTCGGTGTTTCCAGCGGTGCCAGCGCCTGTTTCCAGAACTGTTCGGCGGCCAGCAGCGGCTGCTGTTGAATCCAGCGCAGGTAGTCGCGGTATTGCCCCAACGGCCTGGCCAACGTCTGGCCGGCATAGTGCTGGATCACTTCGCCGAGCAACTGGGCGTTGCTCCAGCCGTCCATGAGGATGTGATGGCTGGTGTATATCAGGTGCCAGTCTTCACTGCCCCGACGTACCAGCAGCAGGCGGAACAACGGCGCGGCGCCGAGTTCGAAGCCACGGCTGCGCTCCTCGGCGGCCAGTGCATCGAGGTCGATGTCGGCCGCTTCGACCACTTGCAGTTGCAGGTCGATCTGGCGATGAATCACCTGATGGGCGCACTCGAGCCCCAACCAGTGGAAGCTGCTGCGCAGGATGTCGTGGCGATTGATCGCCGCCTGCCAGGCCCGGCCAAACGCGGCCAGTTCCAACCCCTGGATGTCCAGGCGCAGTTGATTGATGTAGGCCTCGGCCTGGGGTTCGTACAGGGTGTGGAACAGCATGCCCTGCTGCATCGGCGTCAGCGGGTAAACATCCTCGATGGCCGGCGCCGCAACAGGCAAGGCATCGAGTTGTGCCTGGGTGATGCGCGCCAGCGGGAAGTCCGATGGCGTGACCTGGCCTGCCGTTGTCGCGCAGCAATGTTCGATCAGCGTCTTGAGTTCTTCGGTGTAGGCATTGGCCAGTCGTTGCACGGTGGACTCGGCAAACAGGTCACGGCTGAAGCCCCATTGCAGCGAGAGCTGCCCGCCATACACCTGGCCTTCCACGGTCAGCCAGTTGGCCAACGGCGCATCGCCGCCCTGGGCCTGGCCGCCGCTTTCCGGGGCCGGGACGAATAGCGCGGCGTCGTCGAACTGACGGTCGAACTGCCCCAGGTAGTTGAAGGTGATCCGTGGCGCCGGCAAGTCTTGCAGGGCCTGACGCTGCACCGGTTCGCCGAGGTAGCGCAGCAAGCCGTAGCCCAGGCCTTTGCCGGGAATGGCGCGCAGTTGCTCCTTGATCGACTTGATCGAACTCGCCGCCCCGGCCTCGGGTTGCAGGCGCAGCGGAAACAGGCTGGTGAACCAGCCGACGGTGCGGCTCAGGTCAAGGTCGTCGGACAGGTCTTCGCGGCCGTGGCCTTCCAGCTGGATCAGCGTCGAGCCCTGCCCGCTCCAGCGACAGATGACCCGCGCCAACGCCGTGAGCAACAGATCATTGACCTGGGTGCGATAGGCCGCCGGGGCTTGTTGCAGCAGACGTTGGGTTAACTCGGCGTCGAGTTTCGATTGGATCTTGTGTCCGTGGCGATGCTGCAAGCTGCCCCGGGGGTTGTCGCACGGCAAGTCGCGGGCACCGGCCAGTTGCGCCTGCCAGTACGGCAACTGCTCACTGAGTGTTTGGGCGTGCTGTTGCAGGTGCGCGGCCCAGGTTTGGTAGGCGCTGGTTTTCTCGGGCAGCGCCACTTGCCGGTAAGCCTGTTGCAAGTCTTCGAGCAACACCCGCCACGACACCCCGTCCACGACCAGGTGATGAACCACCAGCAGCAGGCGCTGGCTGCCGTCGTCGAGACTGACCAGCAAGGCACGCAGCAGCGGCCCTTCTGCCAGATCGAGGCTGCGTTGCGCCTCATCGCATAGGGCGGTCAAGGCTTCGGCCGAAGACGCCCGACGCTGCCACAATCCAGCTGACTCGACTGGCGCTGCATGGCGCTGCTGCCAGCCTTCGTCACCGGCGATGAAGCGCAGACGCAAGGCGTCGTGGTGGTTGATGACGGTAACCAACGCCTGTTCCAACACTTGCGGATTCAGCGCTTCCCGGGGTGTCAGCAGCAGCGACTGATTCCAGTGCCGGCGCTGGGCGATGGCCTGTTCGAAGAAGTAATGCTGCGCCGGGGTCAGGATCACTTCGCCACTGACCGGGCCTTGATCGATGTTGCTGCGGCTGTCGAACGTCGCGACCAGCGCCAGGCTGCGCACGGTCTGGTACTGAAACAGGTCCCGCGGGCTGAGGCGAATGCCAGCCTGGCGGGCGCGGCTGACCACCTGGATGGAAATGATCGAGTCGCCGCCAAGTTCGAAGAAGTTGTCTTCGAGGCCCACGGGTTCTGCGCCCAATACGTCCTGCCAGATCTGCGCCAGCGCGATCTGCATCGCATCCAGCGGCGCAACGAATGCCTGTTGCGGTGCGGCGTCCGGTGGCGGCAAGGCCTTGCGGTCGAGCTTGCCATTGGTGGTCACCGGCAAGGCATGCAGCGGCATCAGGTAGATGGGCACCATGTATTCCGGCAAGCTGCCGAGCAACCAGGCCTTGAGGGTTTGCGGCCACTGCGGGTCGGTGTCGGTATTTTCCAGCACCAGATACGCCACCAGCTGCTTGCCGCCCTGCACCAGCACCACGGCCTCGCGCACCAGCGCATGCTGCATCAGGCGAGTCTCGATTTCCCCCAGCTCGATGCGCAGGCCACGCAATTTGACTTGATGGTCGAGGCGTCCGAGGTATTCGATCACACCGTCGGCGCGCTGGCGCACGCGGTCGCCGGTGCGGTACAAGCGCGCGCCGTCATCGAAGGGGCACGGCACGAAACGCTCGGCGCTGAGCGCCGGACGCCGGTGATAACTGCGCGCCAGCCCGGCGCCACCGAGGTACAACTCCCCCGCCACGCCGGCCGGAACCGGGAGCAATTGCGCATCCAGCACATGGGTGCGCAGGTTGGCGATGGGCCGGCCGATGGGCACGCTGTCGGCGCCTTCGTCGATGCAGGTCCAGTGGGTGACGTCGATGGCCGCCTCGGTCGGGCCGTACAGGTTGTACAACCCGGCGCCCGGCAGCTTTTTGAACACCTGCAATTGCGCATCCAGCGGCAAGGCCTCACCGCTGCAGACGATGCGCTTGAGGCCGGTGCAAGCCTCGACGCCCGGTTCGTGGATGAACGCCTGAAGCATTGACGGCACAAAGTGCAGTGTACTGATGCCCTGGTCTTCGATCAGGCGGATCAACTGCGCCGGTTCGCGATGTGCCCCCGGCGGCGCCACCACCAGCCGCGCACCGGTCATCAGCGGCCAGAAGTACTCCCACACCGACACGTCGAAACTGAACGGGGTTTTCTGCAACACCGAGTCGCTGCCATCCAGCCCGTAAGCCTGTTGCATCCAGCACAAGCGGTTGACCAGAGCCCCGTGACTGTTGCCGGCGCCTTTGGGCTTGCCGGTGGAACCGGAGGTGTAGATCACGTAGGCCAGGTTCAACGGATGCACGTCGACCTGCGGACAGGTTTCGCTGTAACCGTCGAGCCAGTCCGGTTCCTGATCCAGGGCGATGACCTTGACGCCCTCGGTGGGTAGTACGTCGACCAAGCTGCTTTGGCTGAGCAGCAAGCCAATCGCACTGTCTTCGATCATGTAGGCCAGGCGCTCGGCCGGGTACTCCGGGTCCAGCGGTACGTAGGCACCACCGGCCTTGTGAATCGCCAGCAGGCCGATGACCATTTCCAGCGAACGCTCGACGCAGATCCCCACCAGCACATCCGGGCCGACACCCTGCTCGCGCAAGCAGTGCGCCAGTTGATTGCTGCGAGCGTCGAGTTGCCCGTAGCTGAGCTGACGCTCGCCAAACACCAGCGCCGGCGCGTCGGGGGTGCGTCGGGCCTGGGCCTGAATGAACTGGTGCAGGCACTGCTCGACCGGATAGGTCTCGGCGGTGCGGTTCCAGTCCTGCACCAGCACTTGCTGCTCATCCGCGGTCAGCATCGGCAACTCGCCGACTCTTTGCGTCGAGTCGTCGACTATCGCCTGCAACAGGCGCGTCCAGTGCCCGGCCATGCGCGCAATGGTATCGGCCTCGAACAGGTCGCTGGCGTAGGTCAGCGCGGCGTGCAGCTTGCCGCCCTTCTCCCAGGTGTCCAGGGTCAGGTCGAACTGGGTGGTGCGGCTTTGCCAGTCAATGCTGCCCAGCTCCAGACCGGACGCGGTGCTGACCGAGGCCATGTCGGCCACGTGCGGCTGGTGGTTGTACATCACCTGGAACAGCGGCGTGTGGCTGAGGCTGCGTTGCAGTTTCAGCGCCTCGACCAGACGCTCGAATGGCAGGTCTTGATGGGCCTGGGCGCCGAGGGCGGTTTCCTTGATGGCGCGCAGCAGGTCATCGACCCGGGTCTGGCCGTCCAGTTGCGTGCGCAGCACCTGGGTGTTGACGAAGAAGCCGATCAGGCCTTCGATTTCCGCGCGGTTGCGGTTGGCGATGGGCACGCCGACGCGGATGTCGGTTTGCCCGGTGTAGCGATGGAGCAAAGCGTTGAAGGCGCCGAGCAACAGCATGAACAGGGTGATGTTGTGCTTCTGTGCGGTGCTGCGCAGGCGCTCCGCCAGTTGTGCCTCGACCGCGAATTCGTAGCGGGTGCCGCGATAGCTCGGCATCGCCGGGCGCGAATGGTTTAGGGGCAACTCCAGCACCGGGTGTTCGTCACCCAACTGCGCCTGCCAATACGCCAGTTGCCGCGCCTGCTCGCCCGCCTCCAGCCAGCGGCGCTGCCATAGGGCGTAGTCGCTGTACTGGATCGGCAACGCTGCCAGCTGCGGTTGCGCGCCCGCATCGAAGGCGTCGTAGCAGCGGATGAATTCGTCGATCAGCACGTTCATCGACCAGCCGTCAGAGACGATGTGGTGCAGGGTCAGCAACAGCACGTGCTGTTGTTCGGCGAGCTTGAGCAAGGTCACCCGCAGCAGCGGACCGGTCAACAGATCGAACGGCAGCACCGATTGCTGCTCGGCGGTTTCAGCCACGGCAGGTTCGCGTTCCTCGGCAGGCAATGCGCTGAAATCCACCTGCGCGATTCGCAGCGGCGTAGCGGCCGGCACTTGCAGCAAGCTGTCATCGGCCTGACGGGCGAACACCGTGCGCAGGGTTTCATGCCGCGCCACCAGGCTGGCGAACGCCTGCTCCAGCGCCGGCAGGTTCAGGCGACCGGTTAACCGCACCGCGCCCGGCAAGTTGTACGCGCCGCTGTGAGGGTCCAGTTGCCAGAGAAACCACATGCGTTGCTGGGCGTACGACAGTGCCTGGCGGTCCTCGGCCTCGATGCCGGCCGGAATCGGAAAACGGGCGAAATCCACGCCCTCCCTGTGCAAGGCCGCAAGGAACAACTGGCGCTTTTCCAGGGGCAACCCGATAAACCGGCGAGCAAGTTTCAAGGAGTCTTGAGCATTCATCTATCGGCATCCGCATCAGTAGGCAGCAGGCGCAAGGGCGCGTCGTGCCTATAGAACGAATGCAGGCGGGAAAAATTAGCGGATGGGGGCAAGTATCAGGAGGGAGGGTAAAACACGAAAAACCGTGGTTGTTGCAGTTCAAAATGTGGGAGCGGGTGAAACTTGGGAGTGGTGTTAACCCACGGCAGCCATGGAAAGCCGCCGATGATGCACCTCAAGCTGATCCTTGATCACCCGCAGGACCTTGGCTTCCTGCTCATGGATGAAGAAGTGCCCGCCAGCCAGCATGTCCACCGAAAAACTGCCACGGGTTTCCTGGCTCCAGCCGATCAACTGTTCGGCGCTGGCGCGATCGCTCTTGCCACCGAGAACATGCACCGGGCACTTGAGCAAGGGGCGTTGAATTGGCGCGAAACGCCCACAGAGCAGGAAGTCCGCACGCAGCACCGGCAGGGTCAGGCTCATCAACTCTTCGTTGGCCAGGATCTCTTCGCTGGTGCCGTTGAGGGTGCGCAGTTGCTCGATCAGTTCGGCGTCGGTCTTGGGCTGGGCGAAGCCCCGGTCGTAGTCGGCGCGCAGGGTCGGTGCGGCGGTGCCCGAGGCGAACAGCGCTACCGGCTCCGGGCAGCCCAGCGAGCGAAACGCATGGGCCATCTCGCAGGCCAGCAACGCGCCCATGCTGTGGCCGAACAATGCGTATGGCGCCTTGAGCGTGGTTTTTTGTTCCTGGGCCAATTGCAGCGCCAGGCGGCGCATGTCGGTGTGCAAGGGCTCGCCGTACCGCGCGCCACGCCCCGGCAGTTCCACCGGTTGCAGCGTGAGCCACTGCGGCAGTTTGCGCCGCCAACGGCTATAGACCATGGCACTCGCGCCCGAATAGGGCAGGCACAGCAATGTCAGCGGGGTCACCGGGCTTTCCTCGAAAGTTGTCTGTTTGGAGAACGGACGAGGAGCCCAAAGAATTAGCCATACGAATAACCCACAGGTAAATCTTCATTTCAGATGGCGATAACTCGGAATCGCCGAACCGAGCACCACCGCCCCCGCCGCAATCGCCAGCCAGAACCCGCTGCGTGCGCCGAAGGCGTCCACCAACCAGCCGGAGCCGGCGGCGCCGATCGCCACGCCGATGCTCAGGCCGGTCACCAGCCAGGTCAGGCCTTCGGTGAGTTTGGCCGGCGGCACGATCTGCTCCACCAGGGCCATGGCGACAATCAGCGTCGGGGCGAAAAACAGGCCGGCGACAAACACCGCCAGGGACAAGCCGAAAATGTTCGTCGCCAGCAGCAACGGCAAGGTGGTCACCGCCGTCGCCACCCCGCCGTACAGGAACAGGCGCGCCAGCGGCACTTTCGAGCGCAGTGCGCCGAACGCCAACCCGGCCAGGCACGAGCCGATGGCATACACCGACAGCACGATGCTCGCCGCCGCCGGTTGGCCCTGCTGCTGGGCGAAGGCGACGCTGACCACGTCGACCACGCCGACGATGGTGCCCATGGCCACCATCAACAGCATCAGCAACTGAATGTCGCGGGAACGGATGATCGAGCCTTGATGGTGTTCTTCATGGGGATGCACCGGCGGCTCCGTGCTGCGCTGCAAGACGAACGCGGTGACGCCGATGGCCAGCGCCAGCAAGGCCGCCAGCGGACCGGCCTCGGGGAATGCCACCACACACAACCCCACCGACAGCGGCGGCCCGACGATGAAGCAGACTTCGTCCAGCACCGACTCCAGGGCGTAGGCGGTCTGCAATTCGGGGCGGCCGCGATACACCTCGGTCCAGCGCGCACGGACCATCGCCGACATGCTCGGCATGCAACCGGCCAGCGCGGCGAAGAAAAACAGCGTCCAGTGCGGCGCCTGCAATCGCGTGCACAGCAACAGCAGCAACAGTGCCCCACCGCCCAGCAACGCCGCCACCGGCAGAATCCGCCCCTGGCCATAGCGATCCACCAGCCGCGAAACCTGCGGCGCACAAAAGGCCGTGGCCAGGGCGAACGTAGCCGCCACCGCGCCGGCCATTGCGTAGCCACCCTGCACCTGCGAAAGCATGGTGATCAGGCCGATGCCGGTCATGGAAATCGGCATGCGCGCGATCATTGCGGCCAGCACGAAGGCGCCACTGCCGGGGGCTTTGAACAACTCGCGATAGGGGTTGGCCATGGGACGGGTCTCATCAGGGGACTGCACGTTGCCATAACGGCTGATTGCGGGGGAAGCGTGGAATTGTTGGTTGAATGTGAAGGAGCCAGAACAGACAACTCACACCCTTCGCCGAATGAACTCTCGCCCACCCAAACCAGTCAGCTATTTAGGCCCCCGGTTCCCGGAGTTTCGCGACAATGGTTGATCCCCCCGAACGCCAACGCCCCATCGACGCCCACGGCATCATCGGCGACATGCGCAGCGCGGCGCTGGTCAACGACAAGGGCAGCGTGGATTTTTTCTGCTGGCCGGAGTTCGACAGCCCGTCGATCTTCTGCTCGCTGCTGGACACCCCCGAAGCCGGAATTTTCCAGTTGGCGCCGGACTTGCCCGACGCCCGCCGCGAACAAATCTACCTGCCCGACACCAATGTGTTGCTGACCCGCTGGCTCAGTGATCGCGCCGTGGTCGAAGTCACCGACCTGCTACCGGTCGGTGACACCGAGGATGACCTGCCGCTGCTGATGCGGCGGATCCGTGTGGTCAGCGGCCGCGCCACCTTCCACATGCGCTGCGCCGTGCGCCATGACTACGCCCGCGCCTACACTCGCGCACGCCAGAACAAACAGGATGTGGTGTTTGAAGCTGCCGACCAACCGACTCTGCGGCTCTCTTCGGATCAGGCATTACGCATCGACGCCAACGTGGCGATCGCCGATTTCACCCTCGAACAAGACCAGACTGGTCAATTCCTGCTAGGCGCCCTCGACGATCCGCGCTTCAAGGAAGGTGCCGCGCAACTGTGCCTGGAGCGCACCCTGAAGTTCTGGCGCGACTGGATCGGCCAGTCCAACTACCGCGGCCGCTGGCGCGAAATGGTCAACCGCTCGGCCCTGGCGATGAAGCTGCTGACCTCGCGCAAACACGGCGCCATTCTCGCCGCCGCCACCTTCGGCCTGCCGGAAAGCCCGGGTGGCACACGTAACTGGGACTATCGCTTCACCTGGATCCGCGACGCCTCGTTCACCGTCTATGCGTTCATGCGCCTGGGCTTCGTCGAAGAGGCCAACGCCTATATGCGCTGGTTGCGCGGTCGGGTCAGCGACTGCCAGGGCAAGCCGATGAAACTCAATATCCTGTACGCCATCGACGGTCGCCAGGAGCTGCCGGAGATCGAGCTGGCGCACCTGTCTGGGCATGGTGGCGCACAACCGGTGCGCATCGGCAATCAGGCTTACGAACAAGTCCAGCTCGATATCTTTGGCGAGCTGATGGACGCGATTTACCTGGTCAACAAATACGGCGAAGCCATCTCCCATGAAGGCTGGAAACACACGGTGGAGGTGGTCGATCAGGTCTGTGAAACCTGGGAGCAGAAGGATGTCGGCATCTGGGAGATGCGCGGCGCGCAATATCATTTCCTGCATTCACGGCTGATGTGCTGGGTCGCCCTGGACCGCGCCATCCGCCTTGCTTCAAAACGCTCGCTGCCGGCCCCCTTCGCGCGTTGGGACCAGACCCGCCAGGCGATCTACGCCGACATCTGGGAGAACTTCTGGTGCGAGGAACGCGGGCACTTCGTCCAGCACATCGGCGGCACCGGCCTGGACGGTTCGATGCTGCTGATGCCGCTGGTGCGTTTCGTCAGCGCCCGCGACCCGCGCTGGCTGGTGACCCTGGAAGCCATCGAAAAGAGCCTGGTGCGCGACGGCATGGTCTACCGCTACCGCAACGACGACAGCCAGATCGACGGCCTGCCCGGCAGCGAAGGCGCCTTCGCCGCGTGCTCGTTCTGGTACGTCGAATGCCTGGCCCGCGCCGGCCAGCTCGACAAGGCCCACCTGGAGTTCGAACAACTGCTCAGGTACGCCAACCCGCTGGGGCTGTATGCCGAAGAGTTCGACAGCCATGGGCGGCACATGGGCAACACACCGCAGGCATTGACCCATCTGGCGCTGATCAGTGCGGCGTGCTTTCTGGATAGGAGGTTGAGTGGGGAGAAGGTTGTTTGGCAGCCTTAACACTACAAATCTTGTGCAATCCGAGTCCTACGTTTCTTAAACAAAACAGCTTGCAAAAACCCGCAAATACCCTGTTGCAAGCTGTTACATCCCCACCTAACATCCTTGCTCTACGGGTACAGCGGAGCTGTCCAGAACCACCCGAATTCAAGGAACCAGAATGACCCAACGCATCCAACGCAGCATCGACTCCCCGCTCCGAACCGGTTTGAACCGCGAAGAGCTCTGGGAGGCCGGTGACAAGGGCCTGATCAAATGCTGGGAAGTCGGCCGCCAGCGCGCCGCCCGTTTCCCCGACCTTGCCCGACAGTGCCTCGCCGGCGAACTGCCCGTACTGGGCTGGAAAGGCGGCGTCAGCCGCAGCCTGAAGAAACTCGAAAAATATGGCTCCCTTAAATACCTCGCACAGTGGCAAGGGTTGCGTGGGGAAGATCTGGATGTTGATTTGAGCGAAGAGCGGGCGCTGACTTGCTCGCGAACCGGGATGGTGGTGACGTTCACGCCAGATCGGGCGAAGTATTTCAATCAGCTGGCGGAAGCTGAAGCCTGACGTGAACCGGACACCGGATCTACTGCAACACTAACCGAAAACCGCTCCCGATAAGCCTGTGGCGTCACGCCCATGGCCCGCAGGAAGCTGCGGCGCAGGGTTTCTTCGCTGCCGAAGCCGCATTGCACCGCCACCCGTTTGATCGGCACGCCGGTATCGCTGAGCAAACGCCGCGCGGTTTCGACGCGGATCAGTTCGATGGCCCGGGCCGGGGTCTGGCCGGTGTCGGCGCGGTAGTGGCGCACGAAGCTGCGTTCGCTCATGCCGGCCTGCAAGGCCAGGGTCGGGATGCCCAGGTCGTGGGTCAGGTTTTCGCTGATCCAGGCGTGAAGTTCGTCGAAACGGTTGCCTTCCTGTTGCAGTGACAGGGTCACGCTGAATTGCGACTGGCCACCCGGACGCTTGAGAAACACCACCAGTTGCCGGGCGACTTCCAGGGCCATGGTGCGCCCCAGATCTTGTTCGACCATGGCCAACGCCAGGTCGATGCCGGCGGTCACCCCGGCCGAGGTCCAGACCGGGCCGTCGTTAATGAAGATCGGGTTGGGCTCGACGTGCAGTTGCGGGTGCTGCTGCGCCAATTGCTCGCAACGGGTCCAGTGGGTGACCACGCGCCGGCCGTCGAGCCAGCCGCTGGCCGCCAGCAGGAACGCACCGGTGCACACCGAGGCAACCCGCCGGCAGCCATGGGCATGTTCGCGCACCCAGGCGACCAACGGCGCATCTTCGGCCGCTGCGTAGACACCCCAGCCACCGGCGATGATCAGGGTATCGGTGCCCTCTTCCGGTAATGGTTCGGCCAACAGCGCCAACCCCGCCGACGACATCACCGCCCCGCCGCCGCTGACAATCACTGTCGGTGCATAGGGCGGCGGCAGGCCTTGCTGGCGGGCAATGTCGTTGGCCGAAGCGAAGACCTGCAACGGCCCGGTGACGTCGAGCAATTGCACGTTGGCGAAAGCGAGCACATGGATGGTTTTCGACATTTGGCGTAATTCGTGGGGATATTGGCGTATACGCCAAAGCCTACGAGCCTAAAGTCAAACCGTCCACCCACTTCACGAGAAAAACACCATGACGTTGCAGATCGGTTTTCTGTTGTTTCCTCAGGTGCAGCAACTGGACCTGACCGGCCCTTACGACGTACTGGCCTCGCTGCCGGATGTGAAAGTGCATCTGATCTGGAAAGACCTGATGCCGGTCACCGCCAGCACCGGCCTGCTGTTGAAACCGACCACCACTTTCGACGATTGCCCGGCACTGGACGTGATCTGCGTGCCCGGTGGCAGCGGCGTCGGCCCCTTGATGGAAGATGACCAGACCCTGGACTTTCTCAAGGCCCAGGCCGCCAACGCCCGGTACGTCACGTCGGTGTGCACCGGCTCGCTGGTGCTGGGCGCGGCGGGATTGCTCAAGGGCAAACGCGCCACCACTCACTGGGCGTATCACGAACTGCTCAAGCCACTGGGTGCAATTGCGGTGCAAGACCGGGTAGTTCGCGACGGCAATCTGCTGACCGGTGGTGGCATCACCGCCGGTATCGACTTCGCCCTGACCCTGGCCGCCGAGCTGTTCGACCAGGCCACCGCCGAGCTGGTGCAATTGCAACTGGAATACGCCCCAGCCCCGCCATTTACCGCGGGCAGCCCGGAGACGGCCCCGGCCAGCGTGCTGGAGGAGGCTCGCCAGCGGGCTGCCGGCTCGTTGAAACTGCGGGCGCAGATCACCGAGCGCGCGGCGGCGAAACTCGACCGACAGTGAAAAAATGGCGGCGGGAACCCGGTGCCTGCCGCCACGATGTTTTCACGCACCCACAAAAAAACCCGCCGAAGCGGGTTTTTCCAAGACCATGACGACTCCTTGTCGTAGCGTTCCTTGCATATGGTCGATCATCCATGATCCTGAGCACATCCTGTGCTTCAGTGGGTAAGGCCAGATTACGCTTCGGATCCAATTTGTAACAGACGATATCACTACCATCGCGTGTAAGACATTCGCTATAAACCACCTTCCGAAAACCCCTGGACGCCTCAGGTTTCGAGCCAGCTTCAGCCACTCAGTTGTTCGTGGGACTTGGCATTGTCGATCAAAAACTGCTCGATATTGTTCATTTGCTCTTCCCAACCGCGACTGTCCATGCGGAAAGCCTTTTCGCGACGGGCCTGGGGAACGTGATCGAAACCGGACTCGGAGACCTTGAGCAACGTGCCTTCGTCCATGTCTTCGAGTTCGAATTTCACCAGGGTGGTGGGTTCCTGGGAGTAATCGACTTCAGGGTTCACGGCATACGGGTGCCAGCGAAACGAAAACAGTCGCTCCGGCTCGACCCGCTCTACCAGTACATTCCAGCGCAAATGCTCATAACCGGGATAGGTAATCTGCCCCTGGGTCCACTCGCCTGCCACAAAGCGCTTGCCCTCCAGCGCCACGCCAAACCACTGTCCGAACATTTCGGCATTGGCCAGCACACGCCAGACCTGCGAACGCTTGGCCTTGAGCAGGACTTTCCTTTCGATGCGATCAGATGCTGGGTTCATAAGTCACCTCCTGTACTTGAACAGTAGGTCAGTAAGACCACAAGACCAACTTTAAAGTTGTACCAATGGGAATATGCAATCAACCACGCCTGAGATATTCGGTCGCATTTGCGCGGATAAGTTCTGGGGCAATCGCAAAGTCAGAGGGCGAAACGGCTAACGTTCCGTCTCGAAACAGCATCGAAAAGGATAGCGACATGAACAACCTGCGCGGCAGTTGCCTGGGTCTCTCGGCGCTACACTGCACCTCTCTTTCGGTCACAACGAGCACTCCAGCATGAACCCACGCTTACTCTTGGCACTGACGCCCCTGTTGTTCACCTCCATGGCGTTCGCCGTGGACTGCGAAAATGCCAGCGACCAGGCGACGATGAACCAGTGCGCGGCGCAGCAGAATGCTGCCGCCGACAAGGAATTGAATGCGCTGTACCAGCAGATCACTTCGCGGTTCAAGAGCAACCCGGACGGCAAGAAGCAGTTGGTGGGTGCGCAGCGGGCGTGGGTGGCGTTCCGCGATGCCGAGTGCAGGTTCTCGGCGTCCGGGGTGGAAGGCGGGAGTGTGTATCCGCTGATCTACGGCAACTGCACCACGGAGTTGACCAAGGCACGGGTTCAGACGTTCAAGCAGTACTTGAAGTGCCAGGAGGGGGATTTGAGTTGTCCGGTGCCGGGGGTTTGATTTTTGCTGTTTTTGCGGTGTTTTTGAGGGCCTCTTCGCGGGCAAGCCCGCTCCCACAGGGTTCAGGGGTGTTCACACGATAGTGATCACACTGCATATCCACTGTGGGAGCGGGCTTGCCCGCGAAGGCGTCAGTTCAGGCGCGGCAATTACCGGACAAAAATCTGCGCCGTGGTAATCGCCATGTCCCCGCCCGGCAACTTGATGCTGCCCGTCTGCTTCAGGCTATCGGCATCAAAGATCGCCACGTCGTTGAAGGTCCCCGCCAGGTAGATCTTGCTGCCGTCCTTGTTGAAGGAAATGCAGTAGTACGAGTGATCGAGCGTGGCGGACTGGAGCATCTTCTTCTGTTTGATGTCGTACTTGGCCAGGCGGTTGAGCACGCCGAACATCAGGTTCGGGTCCTTGGGCGAGCGCATGCCGCTGAAGTAGATTTCGGTCAAGGGCCCGAAGTCGGTGGTTTCGGTCTTGCCGGTCTTCAGGTCGACACTGAACAGGCCGTACAGGTATTCGGCGGTGGCCGGGTCCTGTTTCTTGTCCTTGAACTTCGCCGCGGTGTACAGCAGCGAGAAGTCATGCCGGTAGGTCTGCTGGTTCCACACGTAGAGCACATCCGGCGCGCTGTAATTCGGGCGCTTCCAGTGGCGGCTGGGGATCAGCACGTCGAACTTGCCGGTCTGCACATTGACCTTGTAGACGTCCGCCCCGGCCACGTACAGCGTGCCGTCGTCACCGCTCTGCATGATGGTCAGCTGGCGCGGCGCCGGGAAACTGCGCACAGGCTTGGCGTCCATGCCGGCGTCGGTCTTGTACACGTCGAGCCGGGGCTGCTGCACTTCGTAGCGATCGTTCATCATCAGCGTCGGGTTGGCGACAGTGTACAGCTCCTTGCCGTCATGGCTGAGGGTGAAGGCGAACATCGAGCGCGCTTTTTCCCCCGGCTTCTGGGCGATGCTGGCGTGGAACACCTGCTTGCAGTTGTCCAGTTCGACACCGTAGACGTCCGCATAGTGATTGTTCAGCACGTAGGCGGTCTTGCGGTCCGGCGACAATTGCACGGTGCCAGGGCCGAAGGCATCGGGCATCTTGCAGGTCTTGAATAGGGTGTCGGTGGCCAGGTCGATCACGTGCAGGTTGTTCGGGTAGTTGGTGGTCAACATGTACTCGTGACCATCTTGCAGTGCGGTGTTTTCATCGGCCAGAACACTGACCGAACAGCTGCTCAGAACGGCGAACGCGGCCAGGCCGCAGGCTTTGATATTACGCATGCTGGAATCCTTCTTCTGTGATCACTTGTCTTTGGGGAAGACAGTGCCGAGGTTGCGCCAGTTTTCGTTGGACGCCTGGGCATCCTTGTTCCAGTCCGGGTAGGTGCTCATCATGTCGGGCACCTGGGCCGGCCACCAGCAGGGGTCGGAGCAACCGTAGAGGTCGGCTTCCATCGGCTGGCACAGCGACGACACGCCGCCAAACGCATCGATTTCCCAGCCCGGATCGGTGGTTGAGGCACAGCCCGCCACGGAGCTCATGGCCACCACTTCTTCAATGCGGTTCTCGTCCGCGGCCTGATCCAGCTTCAACGCTTTGTTATTGATTGCCTTGAGATGTTTCATATCAGTGAGCCTTGCGCGGAGTGATGTAACTGCTGATGAACGCAGGGTTATTGGCCATGATCCGGGTGTAGACCTCGATGCCGAAGTCGACCCAGTCACGCATCAGTTCGCAGTAGTGATAGGTCGGGTGGGTCGGATCGCCGTAGCGGGCGTAGCTCTCGTGGTAGCAGCCGCCGGAACACAGGTTGCGGATCTGGCAGTCCTCGCAGCCGGTGTTGGTGCGGTCCAGGCGCTGGGACAGGAAGTCGTTCAACTCCACCTGCTTCACACCGCTGTGGACGTTGCCGAAGGTCGGCAGGCTCGAACCGGTAAAGCGGTGGCACAGGTTCAGCTCGCCTTTGTGATCCACCGCCAGCATCTTCAGGCCCGCGCCGCACGGCAGGGCTTTCTTGTGGCCTTCGTGGATGTCGGTGATGAGCTGGTGCAGGTTGGAGAAACCGATGTTGCGGTGCTCCAGCGCCGCTTCCAGATAGCGTCGACCGAGGGCCTTCATGTTGGCGAACACCTGCACCAGTTCATCGCTGGTGAGGTTGAAGCTGCTGATGTCGCCGGAGGTCACCGGGGCAAAGCCGACTTCGGCAAAACCCAGTTCGTTGAACAGGTGATCCCAGATGGTTTCAACATCGGTCACGCCGGTGGTCAGGGTCACCCGCGCACCGACCGGACGGCTGTTGTAGCGCGACAGCAGCATCTCGGCCTTGCGCCGCACCACGTCGTACGTGCCCTGCCCGCCCACGGTGATGCGGTTGCGGTCGTGCACGGTTTTCGGCCCGTCGATGCTCACCGACAGCCCGAAACGGTGGGCGTTGAGGTAGTCCACGGTTTCTTCGGTGAGCAGCGTGGCGTTGGTGGTCATGACGAACTCGACGAACTTGCCCGCCTCGCGGAAACGCTTCTCACAGTAGTCGACCATGTACTCGATCAGCTTGCGGTTGCTCAGCGGTTCGCCGCCGAAGAACACCACGGTGAAACGCTCTTCGTCCGGGGATTCGCGCAGCAGCATTTCCACCGAGGCGATCGCCGTTTCGACGTCCATCTTTTTGCCCGCCGACGGCTTGTCGAGGTCTTCCTTGTAGCAGTAGGTGCAGCTCAGGTTGCAGCCGGTGTTGACGTTGAGCACCACGGTATTGATCGCCGTGCGCTCGACGCGCTTGGTGGCGATGTCCGGGGTCAGCGGCGAACCGTCGCTGACCAGTTCCAGGGCCATCAGCTCGCGCAGGGTCTCGGTGATTTCCTCGCCGCTGAAACGCGCGGCCAGGCGCTGGATCAGGTCGTCCGAGGAACAACCGGGCCCACGCAAGGTGTCGATGATGGTCCCGGTCAGTTCATCGCTGGCGAACAGCGAACTGCTGGGGATGTGAAACAGCATGCGGTCGGCATCGACCTGCACTTCGTGCAGGTTGCGTTCGACCAGATTCAATATGGCGCCCATAACCAACCTCCTGTGCAGGCCCCGCTTGGCGGGGCTTGCGGTCATTCCAAAAAGTGTCTGTAGCCTTGAAGCTGTGTTAAGCCAAGGACAGCCAACTCATGGAATCGGTGGATTGTTCCAGCGTTGCACGGTGACGATCATGTGGCCTTCGCCGGTCAGGGATTGCCCTGCGTCGTCGACGGCGGCGATCACCTTGAGGTTGCCGGCATTGTTGGTGGACATCTTGCGCGCCGGGTTCGGCCCGGCATCGCCCGGGGTGAACACGCCGGTGTCGGCCTGCATGGTGCCGGCAAACTTGACGTCTTCGTCTTCCTTGGCGCGGTCGTCGAAGGCTTCGACCTTCCACTGCGCCGGGAACACGCCGATGCGATATGGCTTGCCGTCGGAGCCCTTGCCCCAGGCTTCGGCGTCAAAACGGCCCTGGACTTTCGGCGTCGAACCACCGCCCTCGCCGATCCGAGCCACCGAGAATTCCGGCACCACCTTGACCGAGGCGATCTTGCTGTACACCGACAGGCTCGGGCCTTTCAGCGTGCCTACACTGACCGCGCGCACGCCCGGCTGGGCATTGGCCGTCGCCTTGAGCTTGACCTTGATCCGCTCGGGGCTCTGCTCGACCACTTCGAGCACTTCCACGCCTTTGCCGAAGTCCGGCTTGCCGGTCAGGCCGCTGCCGATCAGGGTGACTTCGGTTTCGCTGCCGGCCTTCACATAGCCCGGCTGCACCGCCAGCAACCGCTGGGAGCCCTGTTTGGCGGCGACGAAGTCCAGACCGCGCTCATCGTGCTCGGCCTCGAACATCCGGCCCTGCATCGCATTGCCTTGGGCAGCGAACACCTGGCGCATGGTCACGCCATCGATCGTCACGTTGCCGCGCCATTCATAGCCGGTGTAGAGAATCGCACTGCCGTCGCCATTGAACGGCGTGCCGTCAGCGTATTGACCTTTGACGCTGACCTTGAAAGTGTCGCTGCCGTCGGCGGTCACGCTCATCACACCGGCCAGTTCGCCCTTGCCGGGCAAGTGCCCGCTGAAGCTCCAGTCGCCCACCAGCGCCTCGCTTTTCGGCGCCGCGCCCTGCCATTTTTTCCAGGCCGGGTTATCCAGCGGATAGCGCTTGGCCAGCAACGGCACCATTTCTTTACGGGCCAGATCGAACCAGTCGCGGTCACGGGACAGCGCCTGGTACTCCAGCGACGGCCATTGGCCGAGGTGGAAGTTCACCAGGCGTTCCCACTCCTGGGCCGGACGCCGTTGCAGGGCGACCCGCGCACCGGAGTGGCAGCGGCCGCACATCTGGCTGGTCTGGTCGTCGAAGTGTTCGACGGTGTTGAGCCGGCGCTCCAGCGCATAGCGCACGCCGTCGGTTTCGCTCGGCGCAAGGCCCTGGGTATCGGCCAGGTATTTGACAAGCGTCCGGCGGTCTTCATCGCTGATCTGCAAACCGTGCATGGTCTGCATCCGGGCGATGCTCATCAACCAGCCTTCCGGCGTTTTGCGCTGGTGGCTGATACGGCTCAGGGCGTTATCGGCTTCGGGGGTGTGACAGCCCTGACAGGTTTCCTTGAGGATGGTCTGGGCGTCGCGGGCTGCCAGGCTATGAGGCGAATGCAGCGCTACACAAGCGGCTACGGCCAGCAGGCTGGCGCTCATGCCTGATCGGAGTTTTCTCTTCATCAACGTCGAACCTCGCACGGTGCGTTCTTATTGTTGTGGCTTATCGTTTTTATGGTTTCTGCCGCCGGCGGTGAACCGCTGACGGAGGCAAGAGAAACGTCTGCGATGAGCAATACACGGAGCGTGCCAGCTTATGAATATTTCTTTGAATCAATGACTTGCCGATAAAAGCCGGTGTTTTGCCAATCGTGTCGTCTGCGTTCCACGTTCAATTTCGCGACAACTGTTTCAACCTGAGACAAGCATAGGATCAAGATCAAAGGATCGCAGCCTGCGGCAGCTCCTACAGGTGAACGTTGCTCCTTCTGCAGGAGCTGCCGCAGGCTGCGATCTTTTGAACTTCACCATGCGTCACCGGCGTCTCACTGCGTCGCAATTTGCGACGCATGCTCCCCCTTTTCAACTTGGGTCCATAACCCGCAAGCCCCGCTAAACCGGCTCTTGCCTCCCAATCAACATAACTGGCACAACCGTTGCGAAAGACCTCGCCACACGAACAAGACGAGGTTTCATCATGTCGCTCCCAAACCTGCTTCCCGCCACTTCGGCATTCATCCAGCGCGCCCCGCGCATGCTTATCGGCGGTGACTGGGTCGAGGCCGCCGACGGCCAGACCATGCCCCTGCACAACCCGGCCACCGGCGAAGTGCTGTGCGTGGTGCCACGGGCAACGCCGGAGGATGTCGACCGCGCGGTACTCGCCGCCCGCCAGGCGTTCGACGATTCGGCCTGGACCCGCACCCGCCCCCGGGAGCGGCAGAACCTGCTGTGGAAACTCGCCGACCTGATGCAGCGCGACGCCGAACTGCTGGCTCAGCTGGAATGTCTGAACAACGGTAAAAGCGCGGCGGTCGCCCAGGTGATGGACGTGCAACTGGCCATCGACTTCCTGCGCTACATGGCCGGCTGGGCGACCAAGATCGAAGGTTCGACGGTTGACGTGTCGGCACCGCTGATGCCCAACGACCAGTTCCACAGTTTCATCCGACGCGAAGCAGTGGGCGTGGTCGGCGCCATCGTTGCCTGGAACTTCCCGCTGTTGCTGGCCTGCTGGAAACTCGGCCCGGCCCTGGCCACCGGTTGTACCGTGGTGCTCAAGCCCGCCGACGAAACCCCGCTGACCGCACTGAAACTTGCCGAGCTGGTGCTGGAGGCCGGTTATCCCGAAGGCGTTTTCAACGTGGTCACCGGCACCGGCATCACCGCAGGCTCGGCCCTGACCCACAACCCGCTGGTGGACAAGCTGACCTTCACCGGCTCCACCGCCGTGGGCAAACAGATCGGCAAGATCGCCATGGATTCCATGACCCGGGTCACCCTGGAGCTGGGCGGCAAGTCGCCGACCATCATCATGGCCGACGCCGACCTGAAAACCGCCGCGGCCGGGGCCGCCAGCGCGATCTTCTTCAACCAGGGCCAGGTCTGCTGCGCAGGTTCCAGGCTGTATGTGCAGCGCAAGCATTTCGACAATGTGGTGGCGGACATCGCTGGCATCGCCAACGCCATGAAACTCGGCAACGGCCTGGACCCGAGCGTCGACATGGGGCCGTTGATCTCGGCGCGCCAGCAGGAGCGCGTCTACGGCTACATCGAAAAGGGCCGGGAAAGCGGCGCGACCATCGCCTGCGGTGGTGAGCAGTTCGGCCCGGGGTTCTTCGTCAAGCCGACGGTGATTGTCGACGTCGATCAGAAGCACTCACTGGTGCAGGAAGAAATCTTCGGGCCGGTGCTGGTGGCGATTCCGTTCGATGATGAGGCCGATGCCTTGCGCATGGCCAACGACAGTCCGTATGGATTGGGCGCGAGCATCTGGTCCAACGATCTGGCGGCGGTGCACCGGATGATCCCACGGATCAAGTCCGGGTCGGTGTGGGTCAACTGCCACAGCGCCCTGGACCCGGCGCTGCCGTTCGGCGGCTACAAGATGTCCGGGGTCGGGCGTGAGATGGGGTATGCGGCGATCGAGCATTACACCGAGTTGAAGTCGGTGTTGATCAAACTGTGAAACAGTTTTTGTAGGAGCTGGCGAAGCCTGCGATCTTTTGATCCTCGGTACGTTTGAGGCAGCCAAAAGATCGCAGGCTTCGCCAGCTCCTACGGTTTGAATCCCTGCCCCATCAACCAACTCCTGACCATCCTTCCCTGTTCAGCCGTCAACCCGGCCAACACCTGCTCAGCCGATTCACTGCGCAACCGCCGCACCAACGCCGCCACTTCAACCCCCTGTACATGCCAGATGCCCAACGGCTGATCCGCCGTGATCACCACCTCGACCTCATCGACCAGCCCATCACGCAACACCGGCGCCCGCTCAATCCTCAGCCCATTGAAATCCGCCTCGGCATGGGCCACCTCGGCGTCCGGCCAGTTCCGTCGCGCCTGCCAGAACGGCTGATCCGGCCAGCGCTGCTCATCGGCATAAAAATCCCGGCCGATCCGGGCAAACCGCAAAAACAACTGTTCCACCCGCTGCTGGTGAAAACGCTGGGCCAGAGCCGCCCGTTCGGGTTTGCACAGCAGCGTGTTGATCACCGCCGGTGCCTGCAACGCCGAAGACAGGGACTGAAAGATCCCGTTGCCCGACAACGGGTCCACCGCCATGGCCGCATCGCCGACCCGAATCCAGTTTTCGCCACACACCTGCGGGCTCAGAATCGCTGTGCTGCTGCGAGCGTGCAGTTGTAGATCAGCTTCCGTTTCGCCGGCAAAAAATGCCGTGGCAAGCTTCGAACCCTGGCGCCGCTGCCGGCAGTAATCGAGCAACATGGCCTTGCCCGGCAACCCGGCGCTGGCCACGTCCACCGTCCATTGCCAGTAACACTGGCCGTCGGCGCGCCGCGCCATCCATGCCCAGCCGTCTTTTAGGCTTTCCACGGCGCTGGCGGTGCTGCCCGGCGAACCCTGCCAGCGATTGAGCAGGCTGACCGTCTCGGGCCCACGCATGCCCTTGCCGATAGCGGGGGCCTGACGTCCTCGGGCTTCCACGAGAAACGGCGCGAGCAACGGTTCGCGGCCGTCGATTTCGATTCGATGACCATTGGCCGATGACTGAACCGTCAGCACCCGGCCTTCGATCAGCTCGACCCCCGCCAGGTGCAAATCCTCACGCAGGCCTCGATCAAAAACCGGACGGTCGAGCAAGTATTCGATGTTCTGCGCGTGGTGTTGGCCATTCCACGAGACCTGGCGTTGAGAAGGCAGCGTCGCCTGCGCCAACGCCTGATGCAGGCCCGCGCCGCGCAAAGCCTCCAGCACCCGCACGGACACGCCTTCGAGCGCCGCAAACCGGCGCCATTCGCTGATCAGCGTGACGCCATGGCCCAGTCGCCGGAGTCCCAGCGCGACAGCAGCGCCGGCCGGTCCGGCGCCCAGAATGACGATGTCGGTCATGGCCCGAAACGCCGTTCAGGGCCACGGTAACGGGCATGGTCGCGCAACCACTCGATGACTTGCGCGTTGCTGGCGTCAGGCTGTTCGGCGAGGAACCCGGCGATGTGCCCGCTCAAGGCGGCACAACCGAGGCTCGCCCCGGACTGCCCCGGGTAGGTGCCATGCACACAGGCGGCGAAATCCGCCTGGGCGCTGTTGAGCCACGACCATTCCTGCTCGGCGCACCGCGCATCGCCGGTCACCCGCACCACCTGCGGATAGTTTGCCGGAAACACGCCTTCGCCCTGGGCCGGGCTCGACGCACACAGCAACACGCCCCGCGCCACCGCCGCCGCGCAGGCCGCGCGCAACAGGCTGCGATCCTGACGCAGGCCAAGGCTCAGATTGATCAGGCGCACGTTCTGCGTCAGCAGCCAGTCAATCGCCGTGGCGATCTGCAAGGCGCTGGTGACACCCCGCTGGTCGAACACCTGCGCCACACAAAACAGCGCCGAGGGTGCGCGCCGGCCGATCGCCTCGATCACCGCGCTGCCATGCCCCAGCGGATCTTCGCGCAAGTCGCCCTCGGCCAGGCCGTCTTCAAGCAATGAAAAGCGCCGGCCGGCGATCACTTGCACCCGTTGTGCCGCCGAGTGGCCGCTGTCCACCACGCCAATGCGCAACTCAGGTTTCATGCAGCACCGTTTTCGAGGTCAGCACGCCGTCGAGCAATTCGAAGCGCAGATCGGCATCGGCCAGGGTTGAGGGGCGATGGCTGATCAGGATGCGTGTACGCCCGGCAAACAAGCGGTCGATGGCGTCGATGACTTCGCGCTCGGTGGCCTCATCCACCGCGGACGTGGCTTCATCGAGCACCAGGATCAAAGGGTCTTGCAACAGCGCCCGGGCAATCGCGATGCGTTGCTTCTGCCCACCGGACAACTGCTGGCCCCGCTCGCCCAAGGGGCTGTCGAGACCTTCGGGCAAGGACTGGATCAGGCTGTCGAGTTGCGCCAGTCGCGCCACGTCGGCAATCGCCTCGCGGCTGGCATCCGGCACCGCGTAGGCCAGGTTGTCGGCGAGGCTGCCGCGAAACAACACGATGTCCTGGCTGACGATGGCGATGCGCCGACGCAACTGGAACAGGTCCAGTTCGCGCAGATCGACGTCGCCCAGCAGTACCCGGCCCGATTGCGGATCGTGATGACGTTGCAGCAGATCGATCAGGGTGGATTTACCCACGCCCGAGCCGCCGCTGAGGGCCACTTTCAAACCGTAGGGAATCCGCGCTTCGATGCCACGCAGGGTCAATTGGCGGCCGGGATGGGCGAAGTGCACGTTGTCGAACCACAGATCGCCGCCAGTGGGCATCGCCCGTGGCATGGCGGGTGTCAGCACGGTCGGTTGTTCGCCGCGCAACTCCATGACCCGGCCGAGGCTGACGGTCATCCGCTGGATCGCGACGTAAAGCCCGAGCAGACTCTGCACCGGCCCCACGGCCATGCCCAGATAGGTGGAAAACGCAATCAGGGCGCCGAGTTGCCAGGTGCCCTGCACCACCCAGTAACCGCCGATCAAGAATGCGCAGGCCCGGGACAGCGAGGTCAGGGTACCGGGCACGGCCTGGGTGAAAAACTCGGTGACTTGCAGGCGCAGCAACTGACTCATGTAGCCTTGCCCCAGCGTCTCGAGGCGCCGTGCTTCGCGTTGCTGTTGACCGGCGGACTGGATGAACTTCATCACCGGCAGGGTCTCGACCATGAACGACGACATGTCCGCCGAACGCTCGCGCAACTGCCGCACATCGCGCTCGACCTTGCGCCGCATCCAGCGCAGCCAAAGGACATCAAGGGGAATCAGCACCAGGGCCAGCAGCGAGAGTTTCCAGGACAAGGTCAGCAGCATCGCCACGGCCACCACCAGGCCGATCACGCTGGACACGGCCGAGAACAGCGAGTCCACGGCAAAGCGCTGGATTTCCGCGACGTCGCCATCGAGGCGCGACATCAGGTCACCAATGCGCCGCTGGCCGTAAAAGCTCGGCGACAGGGTTTGCAAGTGTCGGTACAGGTCATCGCGCAGGGCAAATAGCATGCGCCCGGACAGGCGCGTGTGCAGGTAGCGGTTGATGCCCGAAAGCGCCGTGCCCAACAAGCCGGCAACGATCATCAGCCCGGCGATCAACACCAGCATCGGGAAGTTGCGCGCCAACAGCCCATCGTCGATCAGCAATTTGGTCAGCCACGGTTGCACCAGCACCAGCGCCGAGGCGCAGACCGACAAACCCAGCAGCCCGGCAATCGCCAGGCGATGGGGTCGCACAAAGCTGTACAGCCAGCGCAGTGACGCTTGCAGCGCCTCGGGGTTCTGGCTGTCGATCAGCCGAACGATCAGGCGCTGCATCACGAACGCAACTGTTTGAGCTTGCGATACAGGGTCGCGCGGCTGATGCCCAGGGCGTCGGCGGCGGCCGAGACGTTGCCTTGGTGCGTGTCCAGGGACTGACGGATCAGCTCCAGTTCGTTTTCCCGGATGCTGCCGGCCTGGGGCCGTTCGCTGGCGGTCAACTCGTCGAGCATGCTGTCGGGCAAGTGGTCGAGGGTCAGCACGGTGTCACCCGGTTCGCGCATGGCCAGCGCGGTGCGCAGGACCATCTCCAGTTGGCGGATGTTGCCCGGCCAGTGATAGCCGCTGAGCAAGCGATCGAGATCATCGTGCAGGACCACGGCGGGTGCGCCCAGTGTCGTCAGCATGCGAGTGACCAGCGCGCCGAAATCCTCGCGTTCGCGCAGGGCCGGGAGCACCACGCTGATGCCGTTGACCCGGTAGAACAGGTCCTCGCGAAAGTGTTTTTCTTCCACCAGACGCTTGAGGTCGCGGTGGGTGGCGCAGATCAGCGCGACGTCGATGTCCTGCTCTTCGCCAGCGCCCAGGGGCGCGACCTTGCGATCCTGCAACACCCGCAACAACCGGGCCTGCAAGGCCAATGGCATGTCGCCGATTTCATCGAGGAACAAGGTGCCGCCATGGGCCTGCTGCAAGCGCCCGACCATGCCGCCCCGGCGTGAACCGGTGAACGCGCCTTCGCGGTAGCCGAACAGTTCCGACTCGATCAGGCCTTCGGGAATGGCCGCGCAATTCACCGCCACGAAAGGTTTGTCGCAGCGCGCTCCGGCCATGTGCAGGGCGCGGGCGATGACCTCTTTACCGGTGCCGGTTTCGCCCAGCAACAAGACCGGTAACTCATTGGCCAGGCCTTGACGGGCCATGCGCAAGGCACGGGCGTAGCGGGTATTGCTGCCGGCCAGCGCCTCCAGATCCGGTGGCGCCTTGGGTGTTTTCGCCGCGGTGCGCGGCGGGCTGCTGACGTTGATCGAGCGTTGCGGCGCGCGCAGGGTCTTGTAGAAGAACTCACCCTTGGCGGTTTGCAGACTGCCGGCCCCGCCCTGATGCAGACGCGCCAACAACTGCAGGCCATCGACGCCGAGAAACTCCTCGCAGCGCCGACCGATCAGGGCCGAGCGCTCGGCGTGAAGCAACTGGCAGGCCTGGGCGCTGACCGCGAGGATCTGCCCGCCGAGGCTCACGGCCAGCAGGCCTTGCCACGGGGACTCCAGGTATTGCCTGCGGCTGTGGAAAGCGAGGACGATTTCGTCCGGATAGCTTGAGTTGAAGATGCGGCTTTCGATCTGGCTGACCGCCATGGCCAGCAGCGCGGTGCTGTCGTGGGCTCGGCCGAGCGGGCCTTCGCGGGTCAGGTCGAGGACGCCAAGAATGTCGCCCTGGGGGCAATGGATCGGCACCGAAGTGCAGGAAAAATCACTGAGGCGATCCAGATAATGCTCGCCGCAATCGATCAGGGTCGGCCGGGCTTCGACCAGTGCCGTGCCCAGGGCGTTGGTGCCGCGCACCGCTTCGCTCCAGCAGGCGCCGAGGGTGATGTCCTGCAGGCCACTGCCCTTGAGACGGTCGGCACGGCCTTCGACGGCGAGGATGGTGGCGTCGGAGTTGGCGAGGATGATCAGCCCTTCCTTGCCCTGACGCTCGGCCAGGTAATCGATGGCCGGCAGCGCGGCGTCGATCAGCAAGCGGTTGCTGGCCAGCAGCACGTCGAGGCTGGCACTCGATTCCAGCGCCAGCTCATGCTTGGCATTGAAATGCACGCCATGGCTCAGGCTGCGTCGCCACGAGGCATCGATTTCCGCACGCAGGACGCCATCCGGCACTTCGCCTTCCAGGTGCAGCTTTTCCCGGGCCAGCCGGGCTTCGCGATGCAGTTTGGGGGAGTTTGTTTTTATTGGCGTCATCAAGCGCTCCGGGTCATCCACCCTGCGCCTTCATACGTCGGCGCCCTGGAGCAATCTTTACGTTAACGTAAGGGCTATGGCAAGTGCCGTAGGGCGCTTGTAATTCACCAGATAGACCGAGTTATCGTTCTTCGCGAGCAAGCCCGCTCCCACATTGTCCGATGTTGACCACACATTTTTGGTTCAACACGGTCAAGTGTGGGAGCGGGCTTGCTCGCGAAAGCGATTTCCCAGGCGCAGAAAAAATCAGCGGTGCCAGACCTCAGGCCCGACAAAAAACGCCTTGGCATTATCCTCCAGACTCTCCAGGTGATACCCGCCCTCCTGCACGATCAGGCACGGCAACCCCAGGCTGCGAATTCGCTCACCGAGCACGCCGAACCCTTCGCGGGTCACCGCCACCTTGCTCTGCGGGTCCAGTTCGAAAATATCGAAGCCCAGGGACAGCACCAGTACCTCGGCGCCAAAGTCCGTCACCGCCTTCAGCGCCACCTCCAATTGCCCGAGAAAATCCGCCTCGCTGGCGCCATGGGCCATCGGCAGGTTGAGGTTGAAACCCTCGCCCGCCCCGACACCACGCTCATCGGCAAAACCTGCGACGCCCGGATAGAAGTTGGTCGGATCGCCATGCACCGAGACGTAGAGCACGTCTTCGCGATCGTAGAAAATCTCCTGAATCCCCTGGCCGTGGTGCATGTCGGTATCCAGCACCGCTACCCGCGAGAACCCGGCACGCAAGACCTGCGCCGCCACCGCCGCGTTGTTCACATAACAGAAACCACCCGCTGCTTCGGCCCGGGCGTGATGACCCGGTGGACGGCACAGGGCATAGGCTGCCGGCTCGCCATCGAGCAATGCCCGGGCGCCGGCGATGGCGCTTTGCGCCGACCAGTAGGCCGAACGCCAGGTCTGCTCGCCCACCGGGCAGCTGCCATCGGCCAGATAGCACGCGGCTTGCGCGAGAATCCCGCGCAGGGCATTGGGCTCGCGGACAAAGATGTTCGACATCACTTCGTCGCCCCAATCCTCGGGAATCTCTTTCCAGCGCTGATGGGCCTCCTGCAAGAACCTCAGGTACGGTGCGCCGTGCACCGCCAGCAGCGGATCGAACCCGGCATCGACCGGTTGCTCGACCTTGAAACCCAATGCATGAGACGCCTGCACCAGGCGCTGCGCACGCTCCGGCACTTCCTGCGGCGTACGCATCTGGCCACGGGAGTAGTAACTGCGAGGATGGTGGAGCAATTGTTCGGGGTGGAAAAAACTGCGCATGGAGTGATTACCTGTCAGTTAACGAAAATATTGAAACCGGACACGCACTACTGTGGGAGCGGGCCTGCGTTCAGTCGATTTTTTCGGCGCGTGCCAACACCGCGTTGAGCAGCACATCTGTGCCCTGGCGCACATCCTCGGGCAGCACATCTTCGGCTTCGTTGTGGCTCAGGCCGCCCACGCACGGGATGAACACCATGGCCGTCGGGCAGTACCGCGCCAGGTGGATCGCGTCATGTCCGGCGCCGCTGACGATCGATTGCTGAGCGTAGCCCAGGGCGTCCACGGCCTGTTGCACCGCCGCCACGCAGTCCGCGTCGAACGGTGTCGCCGGACTGATCCAGTGCGGGGTGATCGCCAGTGTCAAGCCGCGAGCGTCGGCTATCGCCTGCAGCCGCGCACGGACTTGTTGCTCCATGGCCTCGATGGTTTCATCACGGTGATGACGCAGGTCGACGGTGAAGTTCACCAGACCCGGAATGGTGTTGCGCGACGATTTGTTGATGCTCAACTCACCGACCGTGGTCAGGCCTTCGGGGGCGAAGTCCGCCGCCAGGCTTTCGATGGCCTGGATCATCTGCGCCACACCGTACAGGGCATCCTTGCGCAGGGGCATCGGCGTGGTGCCGGCGTGGGCCGCCATGCCTTCGACCCGTACGTCGAGCCAGCGAATCGCCTGGCCGCCGCTGACCACGCCGATGCTCTTGGCGTTGTCTTCGAGGATCGGCCCTTGTTCGATGTGGGCTTCAAAGTACGCATCCACCGCGCCACCCAGCGGGCGCTCGCCGGCATAACCGGTGCGTTGCAGCGCCTCGGCGACACTGATGCCATCGATGTCGCGCACCGCCAGCGCGGCATCCAGCGCCATGATGCCGGTGAACACCGCCGAGCCGAACATCGCCGGGGTGAAGCGCGCGCCTTCTTCGTTGGTCCACACTGCCACCTCCAGCGGCTTGCGGGTCTGGATGCCCAGATCGTTCAGGCAACGCACCACTTCCAGGCCGGCGAGCACGCCGTACACGCCATCGAACCGCCCGCCTTCGGGCTGGGTGTCGAGGTGGCTGCCCATCATCACCGGTGCTGCGTCAGGGTCGGTGCCGACGCGGCGGGCGAACAGGTTGCCGATGGCATCCACGCTCAGGGTCATGCCGACTTCGCGGCACCAGTGGGCAAAGAGTTCGCGGCCGGCCTTGTCCTCGTCGCTCAAGGCCAGGCGGCAGCTGCCGCCACGGGTGGTGGCGCCGATTTCGGCCATCGCCATCAGACTCGCCCAGAGGCGTTCACCATTGATCTTCAACATGTGTTTCTCCAGGAAATTCAGCTCAGGCCTTGGCCAGTTCCATACGTTCAGCACTGGCATGGCGACGGGCAAGGGACAGCACACACAGCAGCGAAGTCGCGGCAATCAGGCTGTAGAACACCGCCATCGGCCACCACTGGCCGGCGAATCTGTGCGCCAGCATCGTGCCGATCAGCGGCGTCAGGCCACCGGCCAGCGCGCCGCAAATCTGGTACGCCAGAGAGATCGCGGTGTAGCGCACACGGGTCTCGAACATACCGCTGACGTAACCGGCAATCACCGCGTAGAACGACGCCATGCACACCACTGCCAACGCAATGCCGAGGATGATCAGCGGCGCCTGGGCCGAACTGACCAGCACGAACATCGGGTACGGCGAGGCCATGGCCAGCAGCGAGACCAGGCACAGGAAGCGGGTCGCGCCAATCTTCTCGGCGACCCAGGCCGCCAGCGGCTGAATGCAGAACTGGATGATCGCGACGACGAACAGGCACTCCAGGATCAATGAGCGCGGCAGTTCGAGTTGCTGGGTGGTGTAGGCGATCATGAAGGTGTTGGTGAAATACACCCCGGCGATCCCCAGGGTGTTGGCGCCGATGCATAGCAGCAATGGACGCCACGCTGTGCGCAGCACTTCCATGACCGGCGCCTGCTCCTTGCGCTGGCTTTTGCCGGCCTGCTCGCGGCTGGCAAGAAACTCCGGCGATTCATTGACCCCCAGGCGAATCGCCAGTCCCACCAGCAGCAACAGCGAACTGGCGAGGAACGGCAAGCGCCAGCCCCAGCTCATCAGGTCCTCTTCCGGTAACCGGGTGACGGCGCTGAAGGCCAGCAGCGACAGGATCAAACCCGCCGGGCTGCCCAGTTGCGCAAACGAGGCGAAGAAATTGCGCCGGCCTTTCGGCGCATGCTCGCCGGCCATCAACACCGCACCGCCCCACTCGCCACCCACGGCGATGCCCTGGACGATACGCAGCACAATCAGCAGCACCGGCGCAGCGGCGCCGATTTGCCCGTAGGTCGGCAGCAAACCGATGCACACCGTGACCACGCCCATCATCAACAAGGTGATGATCAGCGACTTCTTGCGGCCGATGCGGTCACCGATATGACCGAAGACAATCCCGCCCAACGGCCGCGCAAAGAAACCCACGGCAAAGGTGCCGAAAGCGGCCATGGTGCTGAACAGTTTGTCGTCGGAGGGGAAGAACAGCGCGCCGAACACCAGCGCGGCGGCGGTGGCATAGATGTAAAAGTCGTACCACTCGATCATGGTGCCAATGAAGGCAGCGGCTGCCGCACGGCGCGGCTGGGACGAAGCGGGAGGCTTCATGGGGGGACTCCTTTGGTTATTTTTCTGGCAGGAGAGAAACGGCAAATCCGCGGCGCTCTGACGGCGCCGGTCTGGGGATGATTTTTCGTTTCGGGACCATGATTAGTCAATTTTCTATTTATTATTCGAAGTATTACTACAACTTATAATCGAAGGCGGCAGCCGAATGCGGCGTGCAACGCCCAGGCGTAGGCGTTCAGCAGAAAGTAAACGATGTCACCAGCATCCAGGATGTGCGAACCAAGCCATGAGTCTGGTGCCACAACCTGCACCTGCATGAGATTTCGGCACCCATGCAGCAAGCCGTCCTGGCTGAAAAAAAAGGTTCTTCACGGATTACCGGGAAAGACGCTCTTGATCTTCATGAAAAAGAATTCGCTGTCCCGGTAACCGTACGCCATCCGCTTAATGACCTTTATTCGATTGTTTATGCCTTCCAGTTGGCCCGTG